>OJGX01000012.1_pt1 | contig 81658 bp, 74 predicted proteins | sample 1594661 | NCBI WGS metagenome assembly OJGX01 (sample SAMN05416839, study PRJEB24817) | seawater metagenome | isolation source: Sea water | place: Canada:Atlantic | collected 2013-07 | reverse complement strand
CCGCGAAACTACCACCATTTGTGGAAAGAATCGCGGGCAGGCCCGCTCCCACATGTTGCCAGATCTTGATCGAAGGGGTGCCCCAAGAATTGCTAGGTCTTGATCGGAGGGGCAGCCCCAGGATTTTTAGGCCTTGTTAGCTCGCGATTTTGTTGTTGCCTACTTCTGCTCGGCGACGGGCGACGGCCAGGGATTTGGCTTTTTTGTCGCCGTACTTATTGATGGAGAAATAGGCGTTGCGCTGGCGGCGTTTGCCGTTGGCGTTCTCTTGCCACGTGGCAACCCATGCGTGGTCGCTTTCGGAGTAACTAACACCGATTTCGCCAGAGGAGTTGAGTGGGGAGACTTTGCGCGGGCTAAACTTGGTGTAGGGCCAGTTTTCGCCGTAGATTTTCTTGCCTTCTTCGTCGCGCTTCTTCTTCGCGGCTTGGATGGCTTTATCCTTGCCGCCGTACTTCTTGAAGGGGAACGACTCTTGAAAGCTCTTTTCGTCGTATTTAATGCGGACCCAAGCACAGTTGGTACCGCGGGATTCGATAATGCTGATGTGATGAAGCGGATCCAGTTTTTTCACAAAAACCTCTCTCTCGATTCAAAAACCCATCACTAACAGGGTCTTCTTCCGTTTATACCCCGGTTTCCTTGTTACATCTTCCTAATGCGCTAACTTAGAGCCTTTGACCCATATTGCAAGCCATATGCTGAATCACGCCGGGCTTTTGGCAGGCGATCTTCGAGATCTTGTATTCATAATCCTTTGCTGCAGGGTCTAGATCGACGGCTTCGCCAATAGCGGCGCTTAGATCTGCTTCTGCTGCCTGCCTGGTAAGGTAGGGCCCAGAAATATTAACCTGCAGTGTCGGCTCGTTTGGTGCTGTCGCAATAATATAGAAATTTTCAACGTTCATTGCTGATACTGTTCTGATCTGAGCAAAGGTCGGGGTGGGGCCTTTGTGCATCGCTTGGATTTTTGTTCAAGCGTGTAGATCAGTTTTTACTCCTTCTGGAAGTGAGAACGGGTTTGTGGCCGTTTTCTTACCCCATGGACAAAATTAAATTGAAATCGATCTTTACACGGTAACTGCTAGGGGTAGGTTAAAGCGCTTTGGCTGAACCATTGCTGAACTAAGCGTCTTTGCCTGCACGTATTTCTAGCCCCTGATAAGGCGCACATTATCACGCTTTCCAATGCCCCTAGATAGACCCTTGAGGGTAAAAATTGGTAGGAATCGTACGATTTTTAACATAAATGTTGGTTTTGTGAGTCCGGCAACGTTTTGCACGCAATCTTGCGCTTGCTTTCTTGTAATTTCTGGCCAATTCAGCAGTCCTTAAAGTGTAATTGCACGAGGGCTGTCATAGAATCCCTTGCCTATATTCCTAGCCGGTTGCTCAGTACTGTATGAAAAAAATCAGCATTATTATTCCCGTCTATAACGAAGCCGCTGCGCTGCTCAGTAATTTGCCCTTATTGCAAAACTTTAGAGCGGCTGGCCATGAGTTGATTGTGGTTGAGGGCGGTGAAAACGGCGATGGCGGTGCGCGGTTCGCTCACTGGGTTGACCATTGGGTCATCAGTGAAGCAGGGCGAGCCAAGCAAATGAACGCAGGGGCGCAATTGGCGATGGGCGACGTGCTGCTGTTCTTGCACATTGACACTTTGCTGCCTGAGGAGGGGTTAGCCCCCATTGAAGAGGCCTTTAAACGTTTAGGGTGTGTGTGGGGGCGTTACGATGTGCGTTTGAGCGGCAAGCGGGCAGTCTTTCGTGTGATTGAGTTTATGATCAATCTGCGCTCCCGCGTGTCTGGCGTGGCAACCGGCGATCAAGCAATTTTCATTCGGCGCAGCCTGTTTAAGCAACTTGGTGGCTTTCCTGATATCCCACTCATGGAAGATGTCGCCATCAGCAAGCTGTTGCGAAGCAAAGCCGCACCCGTATGCTTGCGATCGAAAGTGACGACCTCAAGCCGGCGCTGGGAAAAACACGGAGTACTGAGAACTATCTTTCTGATGTGGAAAATACGGGCGCTGTATTTCTTTGGTGTAGCGCCTAGCAAGCTGCACGGGATGTACGCTACTAAAGATGCGCAAAAGCATAAGGCCTAAGCAATGAACTATCGTTATCCCAACGCAAGCTTGGCGTTATTTGCCAAGGCGCCAGTATTCGGCAAAGTTAAAACTCGCATGGAGGCAGCCTTAGGAAAGCCGGGAGCTTTGGCATTGCACAAGGCCTTGATCCGCTATGTGTTTCACAAGCTCAATGATGCCAATTTATGCCCAACTACCTTCTGGGTTGCGGCAGAGGGCGCTGCAGATAAATCTAAAGCATTACATGATGATTGTTTTTTATCGCTATGTAATATAAAGAATATTAAAGAGCAGGTTGGTGGTGATCTAGGCGCTAAAATGGCCTATGCCGCCACTGAGGCTTTGCAGCACTGCGACTACGTTGTTTTAGTGGGAGCAGACTGCGCGTCGGTGGATGCTGCGTATTTAGAGTCAGCGCTGAAGGCTTTGGAGGGCGGAGAATCGATCGTGATCGGGCCGGCCGAGGATGGGGGCTATGTCTTGTTAGGACTACGTGAGGTGCCTGCGTGCCTGTTTGCAGACATGCAATGGGGCGTTCCCTCGGTGCTAGAGATAACAAGGCAGAATTTACGTGCAGCGGGTTTGAAATGGTTGGAGTTAGCGCCACGCTGGGATGTGGATAGACCCGAGGATCTGCCGCGCTTAGAAAGCTTAACGCCGGAATTCCCTAAACTCTGAATGAGCTTAAACGAGTTCTTCGCGCTGCAAAAAGGTTACAAAGCGGTTCACGATGATCTGTGAGGCACGGGGCAGCTCGATGAAGCGGCATCCGCACATTGTTTGATTGCGCTCTTTGCTGTATTGAAAATAGATGACCTCTATCTCGCACTCTAGAACCTGTTCCTGAACATGAATGTCGATGAGGATATTGAATTTTTCCATTGCCGCAAAATCGGGCTTCACTTCCCCGGGAAACCCTACGCGAATCCCCGTGGCCGACATATTAAGCACGCGGCCAAATAAGTCTTCTTCGCGTTCTAATGAGCTAAAGCGCGCAGTGGTCTTCATGCTGCCAGGCACGTAGGCGCGAAAGGCTTCGCGGCGCTGCATATAGAGCATTTTGGCAGGAAAGGGGACTTGGTAATAAATGCCGTCGGCATTGCTGAGGGTACGGGCGCTGACGAGGTCTTTCGCGTGTACCTTAATGCCGTGAATACTGGCTCGTAGGCTAAATTTGGTGCGTTCATCAATCTTTCGGTGCCCGTCTCTCGGTGTCACTTCGTCAATCAAGAAGTAACGCTCTTGGAGATTGGCATCCAAAATCATGGTGTTATAGAGCTGCGCACTGCCATCAAACTGAAGGTTGACTAAGCTGCGTTCTGTTTGAAGCGCCCTCAAGACACTGTAGATGTCACCAGCGCCATAGTAGTAGCGGTCTGGTCCGTCGTTCAAAGCCATTTAATAGTCTTATAATCGTCAAGCCTTTGCGATGGCCTGTGAGTTAGAAGTCGTGCTTGAATCACCGTGACTCGTGTACAGACCAGGCTGGGAACTTTTCCCCTGCATGATGTCCAAAAGACGTCGATTATTCAGCTTGCTACGGTGCACAATTGCACCATTTATATTAGTTAAATCAGAGCATTGCTGAAGATTCTTCAACAAATCCTTGTAGAGGGCTTCCATTCCATTTTGTGCGCAAAAATCTCTCAGACCCCCATTGTCCGTGGACTCGCCAAAAGATGCCAGAATTTTTTGTCTTGCGTGGTCGTTCGCTTCGATATCAGCTAAGAGTTGCGCCTTTTCAATCAAGGTCTCATTCAATGCGCCGATATTACGCTGTTCGAGCTGTTCACGTTCACAGCGCAGCAAATTCTCAAGTTTGGAGGAATTAATCAAGTCTTTTTCTAACAATTGTTGCATGGAGTCTTTGCTCATTTGACGCTCCCAATAGCAAATCGCTTGTTGCTAGCCAATGTAAACACACGAAAATCACGGGCACGAAAACGCAGCCGTGATGACTTTTTATAGCACTATCTTAAAAGTCTGGTTTTATAGATCGTTTTCGAAACCGAGGATTTTGTCCGCGAGTTCGCTATAGTTGATCTGATATTGGCCGTTGGCAATTTGGTTGCGGAGCTCCGTCACACGTGACGTGTCCACATCGGGAAGTTGGCTGATATGAGCCTCGAGGCCCCGCAGATCTGCAGCCTGTGAGCTGATTTGCACGGTATCATTGCTTGCAGATGGCGCCGACTGTTGAGAGCCTGCGTTGCTGATGGATACAGGCGAAACGCTGCCTGTGCCGCTGCTACGCTGCTCCGTCGGGGTCTGTGTTGCATTGCTACCTATTGTGCTTACAGTCATGACTTCTACCTTGATTTGCAGGATGTCGTTAAGAATTCATGCGCCGCGTGAGCGGTGAAACATGTCTATCTTAATTACTCTCCCTTTAGTTGGCGACCATTATCAAAAAAACTTTAGAAAAAAATTAAGTTTCTTATCTTTCTTTAAAATCCAACCTGGACTTGCCCGTAACCGGTGACTACGGCCTGTACTGTTCTATCGGAACTACTGTTTCTTACATTAATCTGTTTGCCTAGCTCACCGCTTTGCAGTGCGACCCCTTGTTGACGGATCTCAACCGTTCCCGCTTTCGCGCTTAATACCACCGTATCGCCACGTTTAACGAGGGTGGGGGCCTCTAAGGCTTCCTGTATTAAGGTCGTGTTGGCGTTCAGTGAGCGTTTGACTTCCATGCCTAGGGCCAGCGCTGGGTCTTGGATATAGCTATAACGAAGCATCGAAACATCTGTTTCCTGCAAGTTAAAATCCGCTTCGCTAATGATTTCGCCGCGCGCTAATGGGCGTGTCGTTGTCAGCACCTTTTCGTACACATGAATAGTGACAGGCAAATATTTTGTCCATGGCGCCGCCCCTTGGCACTCAACCTTTACGTTGATACGGCCAATTGGGCGTTGATTCTGATTGAGTGAGGCAATAAGGGGTTGTTCACACAGGGCCAGTGGAAGCCGCGGATCGATCGAGCTCACCTCTATATCTACGCGCCGAGTTGTGTCCTGTTCATCACGTTCATGGACACTGCGCAGTTCGTCGGCAGTGTAGAAAGATTCAACAAAGTCGCGCACCGCAAAGTTCAGTTGCTGATGCCCTGTTTCTGCAAAGAGCGCCGAGCTTGCCGTTATGACGCATACCGTCAGCGCGAGCTGCGCAAGCGTGCGTCCTGCTAGTGTTGTTGTGTGTCTTTCCTTCATATCTATTCCTTGCCATTGAACTGTTGAGCGTCAAAACCACCGTTGGGTGTCAAAAAAACAGCGCAATTTCTGGTGATAAGCCACGTAATCGGCTGTTTTGGCCTTGAATTCGTGATTTCGCAATTAGTGAAGCAATTAATGTGCCGTTGTTGTAGGGCGTGTTTTATGGCGTCTACAGCGCAGTGCCACCTTGCCCTTACAAAGGCTTGCCGCTTTTTGCGGAAAGCGCTTGCCGATTTTGCGTGTGAGCCTCGCTTATGTTTTATAACCTATTGATTAATATAGTAAAAAATTTATGGCACGGGTATTGCTCAATGCTATGCAAAGCACACCAAAGTGCGGCAACGGCAAACTTAGGCAGAGGCAAAATGGCGATTACATTCAACAACGCACTAGGAGTACACGAACAGGCATTGCTGCTGCGCGGTCAGCGCTCCCAGGTGATTGCCACGAACATCGCAAACTCCGATACCCCAGGGTATAAGGCGCGCGACTTAGACTTTGCGAGCGTCTTAAAGCAACGCATGGGTCTGGACTCCAGTGCAGTTACCTTGCGCACGAGCAACGCACGTCATATCAGTGACCCAACAGTGAGCTTAGGCAATGGTCCTGTTAGTGAGCAGGCTCTGATGTATCGCACACCCTTGCAGCCATCACTAGACGGCAACACAGTGGATGAGCAGCTAGAGAATGCCAATTTCGCTCGCAATGCCTTAGAGCATCAAGCGAGCTTCCAATTTTTAAACGGAAAATTTTCCGGAATGATGAAAGCGCTGCGTGGAGAGTAACGATGAGCTTAATGTCCATATTTGATATTTCCGGTTCTGCAATGAGCGCGCAGAGCGTTCGTTTGAATACCACGGCAAGCAACATGGCCAATGCCAACAGCGCCGCGGCAAGTGCCGGCGAAGTTTATCGATCACGTCAGCCTGTGTTCGCAACGATTCAGGCGCAAATGCTCAATCCTGCCAATGCCAATGAGTTTGGCTTCGATAACCAAGGCAGCACGGGTTTCGGTGTACAGGTTCTCGACATTGTCGAGTCAGACGCGCCTTTCCAGCAGCGCTATGAGCCGGAGCATCCAATGGCTGATGGCGAGGGTTACGTCTATTACCCCAACGTCAACATCGTTGAAGAGATGACAAACATGATTTCCTCATCGCGCTCGTTTCAAGCGAATGTGGATGTAATGAATGCAGCCCGCACGATGATGCAGCGGGTGCTGACTTTAGGTCAGTAGAACCAAAACAACAGAATTTAACGATAGAGAAGAGCGTCATTAGGAGACCCTCATGAGTGAAGTCAACAGCAGCGCATTAAGCCAAGTGCTTTCGGATTACTCTCTGACTAAGCAGCAAACAGAGACGAAAGAAAATAATGAGATGGGACGCAATGAGTTCCTGAAATTGCTCGTGGCGCAATTAGAGAACCAAGACCCAACAGAACCACAGGACAATGGTGAGTTCGTGGCGCAGCTTGCTCAGTTCTCTTCACTAGAAGAAGCGCAAAAAATGTCGGCGAGCTTCGAGAACTTCTCTACGGCGTTTCAGTCTTCGCAGCACTTACAGGCGACTTCATTGGTGGGCCGTCCAGTGCACGTGGCAACGGATAAAACTGCGTTGATGAGCACGGGAGCGGTAAGCATCATCGCTGACGTGCCTCGCAGCGTTGACTCTGCGGTTCTTTCTGTTTACGACCAAGCAGGAAGCTTGGTTGATAGCTTTAATCTTGGACCACAAGAGTCGGGTCGCAATGAATTTATTTGGACGGGTACGGATGCAAACGATCAACGTTACCCAAGCGGTGAATACACATTCCGCGTTGCGATCCCTGATGGCGACGGCTCAAAAGTCGTGCCGACGTTCCTAAGCTCTAACGTGAACAGTGTGACGATAGAACCAGGTGGCGCGTTGACGCTTAATTTGGCAGGGGTCGGACCAACACCACTGTCAGAAGTAATCCAGATTAATTAATGCAAAGCATCAAAGAATTTTTGAAAACGGAGTGACATCATGAGTTTCAACATCGGCTTAAGCGCACTAAACGCAGCACAAGAAGAAATCTCAGTAACTGGTAATAATATTGCCAACGCTAGCACCAACGGCTTTAAGTCATCGCGCACTGAGTTTGCAGATGTCTATGCGGCATCCGTATTAGGCGGCGGCGTGAACCAAGCCGGGGGCGGTGTAGGGGTGCAAAATATTGCGCAGAACTACTCGCAAGGCAATATCTCGTTCACTGACAACACGCTTGATTTGGCCATTAACGGTAATGGCTTCTTCATCTTGAAAAGTGATGCGGGCACTGTTTACACACGTGCTGGTGCATTCGGTACGGACTTGAACGGCAACATCGTCAATAGCCTAGGCGAGAAGCTGCAAGGCTTTGCCGCAACGGCAGATGGTAAGCCAACCGGTGGTGGTCCTTTGACTGACTTGGTCGTGACTACCGGTGAGATTGCTCCTAAGGCAACGTCATTGGTGAGTAGCCGCATCAACCTCGATGCCTCAGCAGCGCCTTCATCCGTGATTGGTAGCAAAGTATTGTCGAACTCTGGCGCATCGAGTGCTCCTCAGTTTGGTGCCCGTGTGGCACAACCTGCAGTAGTCGGCGGCACTATCTCAACAGATGGCACTGACTTCTCTGGTACGACGGCTGCAACAACTACAGGCGGATCTAACGTATCAGGCGGCCTGGCGTTTAATACAGCAGGTGGCCCACAAGGTTTCTCTATAAGTGTTAATGGTGGCGCTTTTGCCGCTATCGATTTATCGGGTGCTGATGCCGCCGATGGCGCGGCGGTGGTGGCGGCAGTTGACGCAGCATTGGTGGCTGCAGGGTTTACAGCCGGCAACAATAATGCGGTTAACGTGACGCTTGATAACAATCGTGTTGTACTGACAACTGCTCTAGCCGGTGACGATTCACGAATCAATATTACGGCGATTCAAGGCTTAGCGTCCAATGTGGTATCAGCGGTCGATGTGCAAGGTAAGACTGCACCGCCCACGGGTTTCACATTGACATTGGATGGTGCATCGAAAGCGATCGTCATCGATAAAGATTTCACTAACTCGGGCACTGCCGCCTTGGCATTGGGTGGCGGTAGTGGCTCTGGTAACGAAGCTTTGGAAGACTATATTCAGTCGCAAATCGATACTAGCGCTAGCCTACTAGGCAAAGTCACCGTCTCGATTGATGCCGCTGGCAAGATACTCTTCGAAACAACTGAAGCCACGAATAAGAACTTGGTGGTGAATCCATTAACCTCGGTTACAGGCAGTGTGAACTTTGACCAGATCGTAACGTTCAAAACTGCGCGTCGCGAAGGAACATTGGACACAACGAACCTCGATTTTTCTGCGCCAAATGAAACAAGTTTCACTATTACTGTCGACGGTAACACTCTTTCGATTGACCTAGACGATGATTTTAGCGCAGCCGGTGCTCCTGCTGAGGGGCTTGGGCAGTTCACAGAGTCAGGCATTGAAGCGCTTGAGGACGAGATTCAAAGACAAATCAATGGGTCGACACTTCCTGGTGACGTCAAAGTCTCAATCGCTGCGGATGGCCGCTTTACGTTTGAGATTACCGACACTGCCTACACGGCGCTAGATGTGAAGAGCGACAGTGTTGCCGCAACAATAAGCGGCGCGGTGAATGTTAATAATGGCTATGACTTCTCAGTTGATAACTACACTTTCACTATCGCCTACGACAATGGCGCTGGCGTCGTGACTTCTAATGCGATTACTTTGGATCAAGATTACGACACCGGGCAGGAAGTAATCGACGCAGTGCAAAATGCCATCAACACAGACACCAATTTCGCGTTCCCTCTAGGGGAGGAGCAAGTGCGTGCGAGCTTGGATTCGGCGACTGGTAATCTTGTGATAAAAACAGTGGCAACTGGCCCTGATGCTGAACTAAATATAGTCGTCACAGTGCCAGCGGCTGGCCCTTATGTTGTGGGTAACCCAGGCGCGGCAGTAAACGGAACCGGTCCTGATTTGGACTTTGCCAGCATTGCTACATTCACTGGCAGTGAGTTAAACAATACAGGTAAAAATGCTGTGTCTAACGGCTACGCTGCTGAGCTAGTTGAAGTCACGGATAATACGGGCGTAAAACAACTGGTGTCGGTGACGGCTGGTTCTAGCGCCAATGCCGTGGCACAAAAGTTCTCGAATATTTCGGGCATCACGGCAACTGCATCAACGGTGGCCTATATTACGGCAACTAACAGCGGTGACCCAGAGAACAAAGGGGCGGGGACGACCAATGTTGACCCTAACTTGCCACTACGTTTCTCAATCAATGGTTTTAGCTTCAATACAGCGCAAACCGATACGTTAGATCGCTTCACAGAACTTGCGACTCAAATCAATAATTCTTCTGGCAATTTAAGTGCGCAGGTCATCACCAATGCTGATGGCGTTTCGATGCTTGAAGTAACCGAGAACAACGGCGTTGACTTAGTTTTCTCCGGTGGTGCTAATGGGCAGGGCTCTATTACCGTCGCGGCATCAACGCGTGACGTAGTCACGGGTGAGCCAGTGATTGCCGATGGGGTGGCTAAACAGCAATTAGCAAACCTCGCTAACCTGAGCAACGATGGCATTGTCGTCGGTGGTGTGGTTGAGTTCACACTTGATGAAAACGTAACAATGGTAGATGCCGCTAAAGATGCCGCAGGCAATGCCACGCAAATCTCCACCAGCAGTATATTTGGTGATATCTCCGATGCGGAATCATTAACGGGAACTCAATTCGAACTCAATACCTTCGATCCTCTCAACGCGGATACTTACTACCGTTCTACGGCCGTTGCCATCTATGACAGCGTGGGTATTCAACATACCTTGACTCAGTATTATGTGAAGGAACGCCCAACGAGCACTGATCAAAGTGGTGGTATTTGGAGCGTTTACTTCCAGATCGACGGCAAAGATGTTGGTTTTGACTCAGGCTCTGTCGACAACACAGCGACATTGGCTAAAGCGACGCTACGCTTTACTGAAACCGGGCTTTATGATCCAACTCAGGATCCAATCTATATCACTAACTGGACGCCACTAGATAGCGCAGGAAAGCAGTCTGGTGCAGGCCCAGTGCCAGGTAACACGACAGTCACTGACTTGACTTCGAATTCCAACTTCGAAATCGATCTGAGCGCCCTGACGCAATACGGTGGTGACTTCTCTGTACAGTCCAATACTCAGAATGGTTTCGCGAAGGGTCAGCTCACAGGCTTGGATATTGGTGATACAGGCGAAATATTTGCCCGTTTCTCAAACGGACAGTCTAAAACATTAGGTGAGGTAGCTTTGGCCAAGTTCGATGACCAATCCAAACTCGCTAACGCAGGTGGAACTCGCTTTACTGAAACGGCAGGGTCGGGTACTGGCACTCCAAGTGGTGCGGGTACAGCAGGTTTGGGAGCTATTCAATCTGGCGCCTTGGAAGATTCGAACGTGGACCTTTCAGAGCAACTAGTGCAACTGATTGTGTCACAGCGTAACTTCCAAGCCGCTGCCCAGATCATCGAATCGGCTGATACAGCGACTCAAACAATTATCAACTTGTAAGCAGTTTTAGTTAGGAGTATCGAAAATGGATAAGGCACTTTATGTAGGCATGAACGCGGCGTCACAGAATATGTACGCACAAGCGGTAAATGCCAACAATCTAGCCAATGCAAGCACAGGCGGTTTTCGTTCTGACTTTGCCCAGGCAAGAGCCTTATATGTGGTAGGCGACGGCTATGATTCGCGTGCTTATAACCAAACTGAAACTCCTACTTCTGATTTTGCCCAAGGCCCATTGCGCGAAACCGGCAATGACATGGATGTGGCTTTACAGGGTGATGGTTGGATTGCGGTGGCAACAGCAGATGGCAGTGAGGCTTATACCCGCGCTGGTGAGCTTAGTCTCACAACTTTTGGTGAGTTAACTACTGGCAACGGCCTGCCAGTGCTTGGCAATGCAGGCCCAATCGCATTGCCACCTTTCGAGAAAATCGAAATTGGGACAGACGGCACTATCTCTATTCGCGAACAAGGGCAAGGCCCACAAGTAATGTCGCAGTTGGATCGAATTAAACTAGTCAACCCTGATGTGCAAGATCTAGTCAAAGGGGCAGATGGTTTATTCCGTCGCCGCGATGGCGCCGAAGAGATTGCCGATGGCAATGTGCGCATCGTCTCAGGTTATACAGAAGGCAGTAACGTCAATGTGGTTGATGCAATGGTTGAGATGATTAGCCTGACGCGCAACTACGAATTGAACATCAAAATGATGCAGACGGCGGAACGTAATTCAGAAGTTTCATCGCAGTTACTGCAGATTCAATAATTGAATTAGGATTTAAAAGGAATACATCATGCATCCAGCTCTTTATGTCTCACAAACAGGTCTCAGTGCGCAAGACAAACAGCTGACCAGCTTGTCGAACAACCTTTCTAACGTTGCCACGAATGGCTTTAAACGCGACCGTGTTGTGTTCGAAGACCTGCTCTATCAGATTTATCGCCAACCAGGCGGTAATTCTACGCAAGACACTTTGCTGCCTTCAGGTTTGCAGATGGGTACCGGTGTGCGCACAGTGGGCACGCAGAAGATGTTCACGCAAGGGGCCTTGCAAACCACTGAAGAGACGCTCGATGTGGCCATCAACGGTCGTGGTTTCTTTCAGATCACAATGCCAGACGGCACTGCAGCTTATACGCGCGATGGCCAGTTTCAGCTAAGTGCAGAAGGTCAGCTAGTAACAACAAACGGTTTAACAGTAGCCCCTGGGATCAGCATTCCAACCAATGCCAACACAGTCACTATTGGCACTGATGGCACTGTAACTGCCGTAGTGTCGGGCGAAACCGGTTCAACGCAAGTCGGAACACTCTCACTTGTAGATTTCGTTAACCCCGCCGGTTTACAAGCCATGGGTGGCAATCTTTTCCGTGAGACAGTGGCCAGTGGCAGCCCACAGGAATCGACTCCTGGCACCAATGGTTTGGGGACGGTAGAGCAAGGGCTTCTTGAGAACTCTAACGTCGACGTGGTTGAAGAGCTGGTCAATATGATCACTACTCAGCGCGCTTACGAATTGAACTCCCGTGTGATCTCGACAGCAGACCAAATGCTGCAGTTCATCAGTCAAAATCTTTAAGGTTTAGTAGGCCTAAGCCTCAGGAGTAAAGCAATGCATTCCAACGTCATTATCAAAGCAGGTTTGTTAGCAAGTTTCGGTTTTCTCGCAGCCTGTGCTGCGGGCCCTGCTGACTTTCCTGAGCCAAATGATCCGCGTTATGCGCCAGTCATGACTCCAACACCAGTAGCTCCTATCAATTACACAGGCTCGATCTACAGTCGCAATAGTGCCGTAGATCTTTATCAACGCCGTGCTCATCGGGTAGGTGACGTGTTGACGGTCAGCTTGAACGAGGCCACCTCGGCAAGTAAGTCATCAGGCACGAGTATTAGTAAAGACAATGCCACAGCGCTTGGTGCGAACAATGTTTTGGGCACTGGTTTCTTGGGCACTGGGCTAGATCTTAATGGCGATATTAATAGCAGTATCAATTTCGAGGGTAGCGGCGCGAGTGATCAAAGCAATCAACTGGTCGGTAGCATCACGGTGACAGTTGCCAACGTATTGCCGAATGGTTTGCTTGAGGTGCGAGGCGAAAAATGGTTGCAACTCAATAGCGGGAACGAATTTATTCGCATCAGTGGGCTTGTGCGTAAAGAAGATATTTCTCCAGATAATTCGATTCTTTCAACCCGCTTAGCGGATGTGCGCATTGCCTATAGCGGCACGGGATCACTGGCCAATACGAATGAGACAGGTTGGTTGACACAATTCTTCGTTAGCGATCTTTGGCCATTCTAAGGCTTTGGATTGAGAGAAAACTTCAAACCAATTTGTGACACGAACACTAAACGATAGGAATTATTATGATCATCAAGATGCTGAAAACAACTAAGAATCCAGTGTTTATACTGTTCTTAAGTGTGCTGCTCAATGCTTCTGTGTTGGTTGCGCCAGCAAGCGCCGATCGTTTAAAAGACATCGCGAATCTGCATGGGGTTCAGTCTAACCAATTGGTCGGGGTTGGCCTTGTCACAGGTCTGGACGGGACGGGTGACCAGACTACTCAGGCACCGTTTACCGCTGAATCTTTCCGTGCCTATTTGAATCAGTTTGGCATTCCTTTGCCACAAGGGCAGAGTTTTAAATTGAGCAATGTTGCTGTGGTATCTGTGCAAGCGGAATTGCCTGCATTCACTAAGCCTGGGCAAACGATTGACGTCACAGTTTCCTCACTGGCCAACGCCGAGAGCCTGCGCGGCGGTACTTTGGAGCGTACGTTCTTACAAGGGGTCGATGGTGAGGTTTATGCCATCGCACAAGGCAATTTGATCGTCGGTGGCCTTGGTGTTGGGGCGGCCGATGGCTCTAGCATCACAATCAATGTGCCTAGCGTAGGCCGTATCCCAGGCGGTGCTACCTCAGTACAAGAGGTCATCACAGCCTTTGGTTTCGGTGAGAGCATCATCTTTAATCTTAAGCGTGCAGATTTCACAACGGCCAAGCGCGTCTCGCAAGCCATCAATGAGTTCTTGGGTGAAGGTTCTGCTAAGGCTTTGGACGCCGTGTCGATCGAGGTGTTTGCCCCAGCCGATCTACAGACTCGCGTTGCCTTTGTGTCTGAACTTGAAAATATCCAAATAGAACAAGGCGCTGCCGTCGCTCGGGTGATCGTCAACTCACGCACAGGTACCATCGTGATCGGTGAGCAAGTGCGTGTTTCGCCAGCCGCCGTGACCCATGGTAGCTTGACGGTGACAATTTCTGAGAGCCTACAAGTCAGCCAACCAGGCGCTTTTTCTGATGGCCAGACGGTGGTTGTGCCCGAATCCGATGTGGGAGTCTCACAAGAGAGTAATCGCATGTTCTTGTTCGACACGGGATCGACTTTGTCAGACATCGTGCAGGCCATCAACGCAGTTGGCGCAGCGCCTGGCGACCTAGCCGCTATCCTCGAAGCCCTCAAGCAATCCGGTTCTTTGAAAGCCGACCTCATCGTCATCTAAATAAATGCCAGAAATCCTGTTTCTGGCATCCCTCTTGCTATAACCCTAGTAGGTAGACAATTAATCATGCAGTTGACGCATTTGCGCCAGCTGTAGTGGCAAAAACTGCCGCTTTTGGCGGATTTGCTCAAGTTGATGTCTCGTATCTGGCAAACAATTGCCGGACTCAAACACCGAAACCAAGGTTAGGAAAGATGGTCACTAGCGTTGAAAGTCAATCAGTCTATACCGATCTGTCGGGTCTAAACTCGATCTCCTCGCTCGGGCGTAAGAACACCCCAGAAGCGCTGCGCCAAGTGGCACAGCAGTTTGAGTCACTCTTCCTTAATATTATGCTCAAAGCGATGCGTGACAGTAATGCTGTCTTTGCCGAAGGCAATTATCTGCAAAGCAATGAGATGGAGTTTCACCAAGAAAACCTTGATAACCAACTTAGTGTCAGCATGAGTGAAGGGCGAGGGCTTGGTTTAGCCGAAGTGTTATACGAGCAAATGATGGGGCAATACGGGGTATCCGGTACTTCTCGTCAGCAGCCTGAGACAAGAGATCTGCGCTCAGGGCCTGCGCAAACACCTGCGGCGCAAGAGAGTGAGTTTACCGGCCCGATAGGCCAAGCCTTGCAAGCGCTGAACACACAATCGCACAACGGCACTGGTGCGCAAACAGCGCCGCAAATACCCGCGGCAAGCATTAACTCACCAAAAGAGTTTGTTAAAACCCTTTACCCGATTGCTGAAGAGGTGGCCTCTAGCATTGGTGTAGACCCACGCGTGCTATTGGCGCAGTCGGCGCTAGAGACTGGTTGGGGCCGCAAAGTGATTGCGATGCCCGATGGCAGTAACTCCCACAATCTTTTTGGGATTAAAGCAGATGCGAGATGGGCCGGTGACCAGGCCACTGTGAATACAGTGGAGTACCGTGATGGGGTCGCCGAGCTAGAAAAGGCAAGCTTCCGCTCTTATGGCTCTTATGAAGAAAGCTTCCGCGATTACGTGAAGTTTTTGCAAGAAAACCCACGTTACCAGCAAGCGTTAGAGCAGACCCATGACGCCAAATCATTTGCGCAAGGTTTACAAAATGCGGGATACGCCACTGACCCGATTTACGCGAAGAAGATTGATCGCGTTATGAATAGCAAGACTATGCAATTTGGCCTAGCCGAGTTGCATGGCCGGTCACGCTGAGGATTTTATAAATGGCTAATTTGATCAATACTGCAATATCTGGGCTGAAATTAAGCCAGCTGGCACTTTCAGTGACCGGCCAGAATATTGTCAATGCCAATACTGAAGGTTATAGCCGCCAGTCGATAACATCGGTGACGACAACTGCACAGAAAACCACAGCGGGTTATGTGGGTACCGGTGTTCAGGTGACCGACATTTTCCGAAACACCCAGCAGTTCCTTGTGGACCAAGTTGGCCGCGATATCTCATCATTAAGTAATTACGACACCTATCTTAGTAATATCACCCAAACCGATAGTCTTCTGGCAAACCCTAATAGTTCCCTTGCTACCAGTATGGGCAATTTTTTCTCCGCCCTTAATGAAGCATCGAATGATCCGGCATCTTTGCTAGGGCGCCAACTATTAGTGACGCAAACGCAGTTGTTGACGCAAAGTTTTAAGACGATGGAATCCAAGCTGTTGAGTCAGAATGATGCGATTAATATTCAATTTGGCACCCTGGCTGGCAATATCACGACTATCGCTAGCGATCTAGCCAAACTCAATGAAGCCATAGGGAACACAGTCAGCGTTTCTGGCGCACAATTGCCGAACGACCTATTGGATCAACGCGATCAATTAATTCGCGATCTATCGGCCCTAGTCGATGTCACTGTGACAACGCAAGGCGATCAGACTGTCGATGTTTTCATTGCTGAAGGGCAAAGCTTGGTGGTTGGCACAACGGCACGACAAGTGGTTTCCATAGCGGGCACTGCTGAGTCTGAAAGGCACGAGATCGCATTTGTGTCGGGTAATAGAACGCGCGTGATTACCGATCAAATTACCGGTGGTGAAATAGGGGGCCTGGCGCGTTTTCGTTCCGAAGCGCTAGACCCAGCATTGGCTTCTTTAGGCCGCATTGCTTTGGCCGTGGCCGATGGCCTTAATCAACAACAGAAACTAGGCATCGACCTTGAAGGCGAACTTGGCAATCCCATCTTTACTGATATCAATGCCCCAGCATTAATAGCAGACCGTGTTCGTGGAGATTCTGCAAATCGCCTACCGAACGATCGTGTTCTTACAGTGCATATCGATGATGTGAGCGCATTAACTACTAGCGACTACCAGTTAAAATTCGAAGGCTTGGGTAGCCAGTACTCAGTCATTCGTGAGTCAGATGGCAAGCTTATGGCCGAGGGCGTATTAGGCAACAAGCTGCCCTTAGACATCTCGATGGATGGTTTTACACTCACTCTTCAGTCTGGGTCTTTCCAGTCTGGTGACAAGTTCACAATTTTGCCAACCAAAACTGGTGTGAGCGAGATCGATGTATTGATCAGCCGCCCGGAAGAGTTTGCCTTTGCATCACCCATTCGTACGCAAGCCGGTGCAGGTAACTCTGGTGGCGCCTATATTCTTCCTGGGGACGTGTTAGACATCAATACCCCGACCTTCACTAGTGCGCCCGGCGAACTAAGCCCGCCTGTGATGATACGTTTTACCTCTGCAACAAGCTACGATGTGCTCGACTATTCCGATCCAGCAAATCCAAAGCCGATGAATCCACCGTTATCTAATCAGGTGTTTTCCCCCGGTGCTGTCAACACGATTTTCCCTAGTGACCCAGGTGGTACGACAGTTGGTACCTATGGCAGTGCTGCGGGGCAAATCACCTTGGGCGGTAGCCGTAACGGTTATCCGCAAGAGATGCTGACATTTGTTACCTCTGACCCTGTTACGGGTTACAGCAGTGAGCAACGCCTGATGATTCAACAAAATGAATCGGCAGCGGACATCGCTCAGCGCTTGTCGAGTCTTACAGGGGTTACTGCCAATGCGAGATCCCAATTGCAGTTATCTGAGTTTAGTAGCGACAACGTAGGGGCCCCATTGACGCTGATGCTCAATGGCGTCAATCTCACAGACCCGAACTTTATTGCAGAGGGTGAGCTAACCGCGCAAAGCCTGCCTGATCCGCTGAACGCGGATTTCTTACGCGACCGCATCAATGCCAGTAGTAATCTACAGAATCTTGGCATCACTGCTACTAGTGATGGCTTTACATTGACCGTACGTTCTTCAACTGGGGTTGATCTCAACGTAAACGTCGGGGGTAATGCCGGCGATTCGGTTTCGGTTCGTGATGGCGACTTGCGCACCTTTACTGGCAAAAAGAGCTTGAGTTTTGGCACCACGATTGCCGCTAGCACCGGTTTCGACATCGACTTAGGGTTTGGTAAAAAACACGTTGCGCTGTCGCCGGCAACCTTGGCCGCAAGCGAGATTGCCGAAGCGGTGCAAGCGGATATCGATGCCGTTCTAGGGGCTGGTAAAGTTGTGGTGTCACTCAATGCGCAAGGTAAATTAGAGATTAAATCGGTTGATAATGCGCGCCCGGTCAACATAAGCAATGTCACTGGCAACGATCCGTTAGGTTTGGGTCTAACAAAAATTTCGGGCCCTGATGTGGGTTCTGTCGCAGCGGTGATTGCCAATGGCAGTGATGCCAATGCGGCCTATGATTTCAGCGGTGGCAATGCGACAACGTTCCTCTTGGTGGTTGATGGTAGCTATGCCAGCAATATCACCTTGAACCAGGCTTATGGCGCAGACAGTGGAGCAACGATTGCGGCTGACATTCAAGCGCAGATCGACGCGGCAGTTGGCAGCACCGGAATCTCTGGCCGTGTGACGGTCGAGGTCAACGACGATGGCTTGCTGCAATTCACAACAACATCGACTGGTGAGCAAGCAAAAATTAGTATCGCTGCAAACCCTGGCATGCAAGACCTGCTTAAAACAGGAACGCAGATAGGTCGCGATACAGGCGGCACCAATGCGTCGTTGTTAGGAAATGTCTCAATAGCATCTGGATTCGATTTCGATGCCAATGGTCCGCATAGTTTCAATATTACCGTCGATGGGAATGATCCAATTGCTGTAACGCTCACTGGGAATAGCGCCTTGCCTGCGGTTTTTACAGGCGATCAAAATATCGCTGGTGGTATCGATTTTAGCGCAGGCGCCCACAGTTTTGATCTGTCCGTCAATGGCGGCGCGGTTAAGACCATCGATTTGAGTGGCGTGAACACCGCGCTTGCGGCAAATCCTGAGGATGTGACACCACCGGGAATAGTGACCCATGTGCAGCAACGCCTCGACGCCCAGTTTGGAGCTGGTGTGGTGACTGTCGGCCTAGATAGCAATAATTTTCTGACTCTAACAACGGCGCAAGAGGGGGATGGCATTACCCTTGGGCTTAGCAATGTTGTTGGTAATGCCGCATCGATGATGCCTGGGGCTGGTGGCAGTGCCGCAGGCCGTGAGCAAGGTGCGCAAGGCGTCGCGACTATCGTGCGCGATGCGATCAACACAGCATTGGCCGCCGAAGGCATAGACCCTATTAGCGTGGGCGTATCAACCAACGGCTTCTTAACACTGGATTCCAGCACCTATGGCGCCGCATCGCAATTGCAGATCTCAGATGTGGTTGGGACTTACGGCGCTATATTCCAAAGCAATGCAACGGGTACCGCGTTCACCAATGATTTCACGATTGGTGGCACTTTAGATGTGCAACTTGCCTCTGACTTAAGTATCACATCAAGTCGACGCGACGGGTTATTTGGCGCAGAGCCCAAAGGGGTTAGTAACTTCATGGGCTATCAAGTCAGCATCGGAAGTGGGCAGGGCGCAAATGGGGCTCCGCAGGCTGGCGACAGTTTCATCATCAATTACAACACCGATGGCACGGCGGACAACCGCAATGGCGCTGCGATGTTGTCACTGAACACAGCTCTAACACTGTCTAATGGCAATCTTACCTATCAAGGCGCTTATGGACAGTTGGTGGAAAGCTTGGGCATTTTGACCAGCCAAGCACAACTGAGTCAATCGGCCAGTGAAGCTCTATTGCGGCAATCCATGGATTCCTTACAGGGAGTCTCTGGTGTCAATATTGAAGAAGAAGCGGCAAGGCTCATACAGTTCGAGCAACATTACAATGCGTCGGCGCGACTTATTACTATGGCGAAAGATCTATTCGATACTATCGTTAACATCTAAGCCCCACAGGCTTAATGTGAGGAAAATGCAATGTCTATACGTCTATCCAGTTTTCAGATTCACCAGACCGGTCTCAATGGCCTGCTGGATATGCAAAAAGCGGTCTCGAAAACGCAAGAGCAGATTGCGGCGAACAAGCGTGTGTTGTCCCCAGGGGATGACCCCGTGGCCACCACTCGTATTTTGGCATTGAAAGAAGAGCTAGCGCTGAACGAGCAATACAATAGCAATCTGTCAACTCTAAGCAACCGCTTGAACCGCGAAGAGGTCGCGCTCACGGGTATCAGTGATCTGATTCTCAAGGCGCAGGAGTTAGTCACGCAGTCCGGCGATGGTGCCTTGAACAAAGAGCAGCGTGGGTTCATTGCAGTTGAGCTGCAGGGAACCATCGATGCCATGGCGCAGATGATGAACTCTCGCGATGCGAACGGTGAATATATCTTTGCCGGCTATCAGGGCAAAAGTGAGCCTTTTGTGAAAGGCGATGACGGCCGCTATCGTTTTACGGGCGATGAAGGGCAGCGCACGATTCAAATTGCGCCAGCGACCTCTGTGGCCTCTAGCGATTCCGGCAAAAAGATTTTCGTTGATGTAAAGAGCGCAGAACCAACAGTCATCGGCCACGCTAATGCGAGCAACCGTGGCAATCCAGCGGCAAAGATTGGCGGTGAAGTGGTGCTTGACCCAGAAGCCTTTGCCGAGCTTTACCCAGAAGACGTCGTTATTGAATTCCGCCCATTAGACGAGGCGAGCCCACCACGCCTAACTTATAATATTCGCCAAGTCTCCGATGGCCGCATACTCGTGCAAAATGAGCCCTATGTCTCTGGTTCACAAATTGAGTTTGGCGGGGTTGGGGTCAATATCTCAGGGCGCCCAGCGGTTGGTGATACCTTTATTGTCGAGTCCAGTGACAAAAAAAGCTTGTTAGGCAATCTTGAAGACTTTGTACTAGCGCTACAGACCTTTGATGATAATGTAGTAGACAAACAAGCTCTTGCTAAACAGACAGCAACAACGCTGACTAATCTGAGTAATGCGCAAACGACTATGCTGGAAACGCGCAGCTCGGTAGGGGCAAGATTGAATCTGGTCGATGCGACCTTGTCGAGTAATGAGGATTCGAAGCTGGCGATACAAGAAGCTTTGTCGAATCTTGAAGACTTGGATTATGCCTCGGCGATTAGCCAATTGACCCAAGAAAGCTTCATCTTAGAGGCAGCGCAGGCCAGTTTTGCGCGGGTCAGTAAGTTATCAATCTTTAATTACATATAAAGGGTGGGGCAAACACAGGCATTCGCTATTGTGTTTGTAGCCTTTCCATTTGTTGCTTATAGGCGTTGACCGTCTGTTTCGCCTTCTGCAGCTTGATCAACTCATCCGCCAATAGCTCCCGATTGTGCTTGGTTAGCTCCACAATCAGGCGGTCGTTGTTCTGAATCATCTCAATCTGCTCTTTCATCTCTTGGGTGCGCTCCAGCGAGGCACTGGCGGTGAAATACAGTTTTATCAACTTATCCCTAGCGTTCATTAAAGGCGGCAGCGAATCCCAGTCACGGGTTTCGGCAAGTTCAAGCATCCGGTGAGACAGGTCGAGGATCGTGGCCCATTGTTCGCGGGTGGTGCGGGAGGGTTGGGTCATTGATGTTCCTTCTTTCAATTGGATAATAGAGTCAATCATACCTAATCGCGGGCAGGCCCGCTCCCACAGTCAGTGGGTTCCCCTAGATCTAGCTAAAACCACTATCTGTGGGAGCGGGCCTGCCCGCGATTTTTCCAAAATTTACCAATATCCCTCAAAGTTATACAAAAACCCCAAAACTGCTAAAGCCCTCACACAAATTGCCGATACTTCTGGGTCTAGGCGCTCCTCTTTCTTTAGAAGGTAGGAGTACAATGACCGCAAAGAGCTTTGACCTGCATAAAAATAATTTAAATTTATGCTAAAGCTTTGAGCATTTTTGTCGTTAACCCTGATAACGCATAAGGCGAGCAGTAGTTTTCCTCTTCTATATGCGACTCAGTTTAACGTGTACAATCAGGAGTATCAAAGCATGCCTCAGATCATTAATACCAACATCGCTTCATTGAACGCTCAGCGCAACCTGAACAGTTCACAGGCGGCCACGAACCAGGCTCTTGAGCGTCTGTCTTCTGGTCTACGTATCAACAGCGCAAAGGATGACGCGGCAGGTCTTGCGATCTCCACGCGCTTCCAGTCTCAGATCAATGGTCTGAACGTGGCAATCCGAAACGTAGGTGATGGTGTTTCTCTATCACAAACGGCTGAAGGTGCATTGGGTGCAATGACTGACTCCTTGCAGCGTATTCGTGAATTGGCACTACAGTCTGCTAACGGAACAAACTCTGCCGCAGACCGCGAAGCCCTAAACGCAGAAACTCAGCAACTTATCGCTGAAATCTCACGCGCCGGCTCGCAAACAAACTTCAACGGCTTGAACCTACTAGACGGTAGCTTCTCTTCTGTATTCCAGGTGGGTGCAAACTCTGGCGAGACTATCAGCGTCAGCATCGGCAAATTGACTGCCGACACTTTGGGCGTTTCTACGAAATCGGGTGTTAGTGCTACTGCTACAAGCGCTGCGTTGAGTGGTGGTGACATCGTTATCAACGGAACAAGCATTGGTGCAAGCCGTGCCTCCGACGATACAGCATCAACTGCAAATCAAAGCGCTTCAGCCATTGCTAAGGCCGCTGCAGTCAACCGTGCTAGCGCTGAGACTGGTGTAACAGCAATTGTTGATGAAAACACTGCTGCTGGTACAGCTATGACTGCATCAGTCACTGCTGGTACTGTTGTTGTAAACGGCACATCGATCTCTGTTGAAACTACAGCCGATGCCACGTCGTCACGTGCAGCGGTTGTTTCTGCAATTAACGCGCAATCTGGTTTGACTGGTGTTACTGCTGTAGACAGTGGTGATGATGCATTGGGTGTTAGCTTGGTTGCAGCAGATGGCCGTAACATCACAACGTCTTTCACAGGCACATTGACTGCTGAAAGCACAGGTCTTGCGGCTGCAGGTACTAAAACAGGTGGATTCACTCTAGTAGCAAGCAGTGATACAAGCGAAATCAATATCACTGGTGCTAATTTATCAAACGCGGGTTTGGTAAGCGGTTCCTTCACTGCCGGTGTTTCAGGTGTTAGTTCAACTGCTCGTGTAGCTGATGCATTCCAGGCAGCGACTAGCGCAGCCTTAACAGCGGGTGCAACAGACGTTAGCACTTTCGCAAACGACTTTAGTGATGGCGCGCAATCTGCGGCTGCGATTATTGTTGGTAATACTGCAGTAGCTGGAACTGGTGTTGACTTCTCTCTTGGTAACGCAGTGATTAGCGGTAGCACAGATATCAGTGACTTCTCTTACGACTTCACAGCAACGGGTACACAGGCAACGCTGACTGGTACCGCGGATTTAAGTGGTGGTTTAGATCGTTCAGGTGTGGGTGATGAGATTTCATTCCGAATTAGTATAGTGGACGGAGGCAATGCTGATATTACACTCAGTACTGACCTAAGTGCAGCTGGTGCACTAGTCACTGAAATTCAATCTCAACTTGATGCGGAACTTGGGGCTGGGGTAGTTCGAGCTGCTCTAGACGCCAATGACTTTTTGACTTTTACTGAAGTTGCTGCGGAAGGTAGCACTATAATCTTCACTACTCAGCCAGGTGGTGCAAATGCTGGTAATGCAGGTACTTTGCTTGGTTTTGCCGCAGGTGTAAATGACAGTGACACAGGAACTGAAGGTACGATTCCTGCGAGTTTTGATGTTGTGACAGATGGTCCTGCTACAGAAACTGTTTCATTGAGCGCCAACTACACAACTAGCGCACAATTGTTGCAAGCAATCAATGGACAGCTCACCAACTCAGTTGCCTCACTCAACGATGATGGTCAATTGACATTCACATCGAACACTGAAGGCAACACCAGTGTGGTGACAGTGAATAACTTCATCGATCCGACTAATACTACGACATTGGCATCTGTTATTGGAATTACCTCTGGCACAACTGATAATGGTGAAGCTGAGCTTGATGTTTCATTCACAGTGAATGTAGATGGATTGGATTACGATGTAACTCTAGATCAGGACTATACAGATGCGGCTAATGGTGGCACTGCTGGTGCTGGTAATGTTGCGATGTTGGCCTCTATTAATGAACAGATCGCTGGCTCTGGCTTTACGGCGACAATTGATGACAGTGACTTCCTAACTTTCACAGAAGATAGTCAAACTGGTAAAGCGTTAACCATTACCAATAATGCGGGTACAGTGAACGCTGACACTGTCTTTGGTACTGATATTACCGACACTGTTACAGGTGTTTCTGCAGTAGGTGCGGATAACGCAACCTTCACGGTGACTGTAGACGGTGGCGACGCTCAGAACGTCAATATCAATTCAGATATTGCCAACTCGACAGCGTTGCTAGCGGACATTAACGGGCAAATTACTGGTGCAGTAGCATCTTTGGACAACGATGGATTTATCGTCTTCACGTCTGATACTACCGGTTCTACTAGCTCGGTTGCGGTTTCTAACCTCGGTGGCTCAACAGTTGACCAACTAGGCCTAGCTGCTACTTCGGCAACAGGGACAGATGCAGTTGAGGCTTCATTCAAGAACCTCGCCTCTGGCGACCTAGTAGTCAATGGTGTCAGCATCAATGCAGCGAAGGCCTCTAACGACTCCGCTTCATTTGATACAGCTAACTCTAGTAGCAAGCAAGCTTCTGGTATCGCCATTGCAGCGGCTATCAATGAATCCACTGGTTCAACTGGTGTGAGCGCATCTGTAAACGCTACTGTAGCGAAGGGCACTTCAGCTGCAACAGACGGCACAGAAGGCAACTCAGGTACATTGTATTTGAATGGTGTAAGTGTAAGTCTTACAGCACAAAGCGGCGCCGATGCTAACAGAACTTTCCTAGTCAACCAGGTTAATTCGGTCACGGGGCAAACAGGTGTGACGGCTGAAGACAATGGTAGTAGCGTAACGCTAACTGCTGCTGATGGTCGTAACATTGTGTTGGCACTGGATACGAATGGCGATGCGATCTCTGCAGCGAACTTCGGTTTAGCAGGTGCCGGCATCTCTGAAACTGACTTCACGGACGGCGGCGCAACTGGTATCACTCGCGCCAACGCTGATGCGAAGACAACTTACTCGACTGTAACCTTGTCTTCTGCTGGTGAGATCAACCTTACTGGTGGCACTAATGGCAATAGCGCATTGGCTAGCCTAGGTCTATCACAAGGTTCATTCGGTGGTGGTGTTGCGGGTCAGTTCCTGACTGAGGTAGATATCTCTACTCAGGATGGTGCGAATGCTGCGCTTACTGCGGTCGATAACGCTCTGAACGCTGTTAACGGTGCACGAGCTGAACTCGGTGCGATTCAAAACCGTTTCGAGACGACTATCTCTAACTTGGCAGTAACCGCTGAGAACCTATCAGCTGCAAACTCTCGAATTCTTGATGCTGACTTCGCCTCTGAAACGGCGGCACTGTCAAGAAGTCAGATCCTGCAACAGGCTGGTATCTCGATCCTTGCGCAAGCAAATGCTGCTCCACAGCAGGTGCTATCACTACTCCAGTAAGTTGAACTTCCGATTTGGCCCCCGACTCCTTGAGTCGGGGCGCCAAAGAGGATAATCTGCGAGCAGGTTTAGATGATTGAGTAATTTTAGAGACGCGCTCTGGAGGCATACCTTGACTGACATCAGTATAACAAGATATCTGCCGACAACTGTCTCGCGAGACAAGGTTAATTCAGTGCAAACCGAGAATAATGATCGAGGACACTCCAGTCTATTTTCAGGAAGCGAAGAAGAACGACGAGAAGAAATGGAAGAAAGCGGAGCCCTTGAAGCAGGATCCCAGGAAAAAGATACAAACGAGCAACAACTGGACGTTGCAGTCGCAAAATTGAACGATTATGTTCAGACGATACAAAGGGACATTATTTTTGGCGTTGAACTGGGCGCAGCCGAACCTTCGGTGACCGTTGTGGACAGAAACTCAAGAAAATTAGTACGACAGTTTGGTGGTAAAGAGGCGTTAGAGCTGGCAAAAAAATTAGACGCACAAGAACCGATTATTTTGTTCAAGGCGCAAGTCTAACTCTTAAACCAAAAACTGATCATAAACTCCTTAAAATCTTCAGGCACGCGTAAGCGTGCCTTTTATTTTCTAGCTACCCAGCTCGATTATCTCGTCATCGCAAGCAATCTCTCCCGGTTCCAACACCGCGGCGCGTAGCCCAGCTTTACTAACTAGATGCGGCAATACAAGTGAATTCACTGTACGCGCAAGCTTGCTACAGGGCTCACATAGCTCCATTCCTAAACAAAGCACAGAGCCAATACGGAACTGTTTCCCCACCAATGCATTGAGGTCGATGCCTGTGGTAATGATATTGCGGCGAAAGTCCCCATAGGGGATATCAAGATCGAACTGCTCATTGAACGACTTTAACTCTTGCGCGCTAATGAGTGATAAATCCTCCTTGCGTGGGGGGAGTGTCTCTAGTGCTAGGCCTGGTTGCGGCTGGAAGTAGCGATCACCTACGATTCCTTGGTTCGCAAGCACAGTAATGCGCTCTTGCACTAGGGGCGTGTCATCGGTTTTAGCAGCGATATAAATGTCGACTATTTTGCCCTTTCGCATGTAGGGATACCTGTGTCATGAGTGAAGTTGAGTCACAGGATAAGGCGCTTGGGCAGGCAACGCAAAAATTTGCGGCAAGCGATTGCCGAGCAAGGCAAAGCCATGCACTAATCGCTTTCAAGAAAGTCGCTTCCTTGCCGATAAACTCTATATAAGACAGGTGCTTGCGATATATTTTTAGATCTGGCACATAACTTGAATTAGTCATTGCTAGTGTGGTGCGCAAGGTCACTTTATTGCCACTAAAAACCGTCTACCAAACTCGCTCTTGGAGCACGCATGGCCTCTATTCAGTCACTGGGTGTGGGATCAGGTCTTCTGACATCCGATCTCGTTGAACAAATTATCGAAGCAGAACGCGCGCCGGTTGAGGCGCGGCTCGACAATAAGCAGGCTATTGCTGAGGCTAAAATATCAGCCTATGGCGAGATCACTAGTGCGTTGTCCACATTCGACAATGTGCTGCAATCACTCAAACTCCCTTCGACATTCAATGCCAGTACTGTTAGTAGCACTAATGATGCGACTGTTTCAGGCACGGCTAGCAGCGTGGCATCCGAAGGAAACTACACTGTTAACGTTAGTCAATTGGCTCAGGCGCATTCGATCGCCAGTGGCTCGTATGAAGAGTTGACTAGTACAGTTGGGACTGGTGTGCTGAATTTTCGTTTTGGAACTACCACGTACGGCGAGAGCGGTAGTTATGATGGCTTTGAAGTCAATGCCGATGCGACCTCAAAAACCATAGTGATATCTTCAGCGAACAATACGCTATCGGGCGTACGTGATGCTGTCAATAAAGCCAATTTTGGCGTCCAAGCAAGTATTGTTGATGATGGCAGTGGCTATCGTTTAGTGTTTAGTGGCAAAAATAGCGGTGCAGACAACAGCATAGAGATTACTGCTTCAGGGACAGATAGCTTAAAAGCGCTCAACTATAATGCAACGAGTCAGAATGCAAACCTTACGGCTAGGACAGCTACAAGTTCACTCGATATTTCGAGTGGGGCGGGTCTAGATACCGACAACCTTGCTTTTATTCTCGCCTATCAAGGCATGAATATGAATGTCAATGTACCCTCTAGCGGGGGTATTGCGACAACTGAAGATGTATTGGCAGCTGTTCAGTCCGCATTAGATACGGAGCTAGCAGCGGCTGGATTTTCCGCTGGTGATGTTGTTGCTAAATCAGACGGTGATCGATTGTATTTCGAGACAGCAGCTACAGGATTTGATCAAAAGCTTGAAGTGATCACTGATGGGGCCTCTGCTATTGTTACCGGTGGTAGTGCACTAAGCGATGGTTTCGATTTCTCGTCGAACAATGCCGCTTTCGATATAGCGATCGATGGAGGCATTGGGGTAGCCATCACCTTAAACACGGCAACAGCATCTCGACAAGAAACCGTAGACCTCATTAATACTGAGCTTACTAGCAAAGGCCTAGGTAGCGATGTGATCGCGAGCCTGAATGATGACAATGAACTAGTATTGACGCGAGTCACCGCTGGGGCAGCTAGTAGTATTCAAATTTCTAGTGTCGATTCCAGCGGTACTGCTGCCTCGGCTGAATTAGGTCTAGTGGCAGCGGATGTTGATGGCTTGGATGGTTTTGGGCTTGATGATAGCGAAGGCTTGGTGGAAGGTTCGGTTCGTTTGACCGAAACAATTGCGGCACAAAATGCCTTGTTTACTGTTAACGGTTTGTCGATTAACAGGTCAGATAATTTAGTGACGGGTGTCATCACTGGCACCACTATTAATTTAAAAGGTGTGACGGCAGGTCCTGTTACGCTTTCTGTAAGTAAAGACTCGTCGTCGATCTCGGCAAAGTTAGAAGAATTTGTCGCTAGCTACAATGCACTCAAGACTATTGCTGACGAGCTGACCGCTTTTGATACAACCGCAGGAGAGAATGGTCAAGGGAGCTTGCTCACCGGCGACTCAACCTTGCGTTTAGCAATTTCTGAGATCAATTCTATACTCCGAAAATCAGTAACTGGATTAACGGGTAGCGTGCGCTCATTGTCTGAAATTGGCGTGACTACCAATCAAAATAATAGTTATAAGTTGAGTTTTGATAGTGCAAAATTCGCGACAAAATTTAGTGAGAACTCCGCTGATATTCTCGCGATGTTTGCAACACGTGGAAGTGCATCTGACAGCTTGATCACTTATTCAACATCTTCGTCAGTTACCAAGCCGGGCACCTATGATGTAGAAATTACTCAATTAGCGACTACTGGTACATATGTGGGACTTGCGGTAGACGACCTTGCTGCGGGTAACATCGTTATCGATGCGGAGAATGACCAGTTTACGGCGTTACTTAATGGTATATCTGCAGACATAAGTTTGGTACAAGGCACTTACAACACGGCGGAAGATCTTGCGGCGCATATCCAAACGCGTATCAATTCTAATGCTGACTATACCAGTTCTAATTTTCGTGTTGCCGTGGAATACAATAGCATTGAAAAACGTTTTGAATTTCAATCGAATACTTATGGTTCTAATTCAAATATTGGTTTTATAGCTGTTGAACAAGGTGTTGCAAATATTCTTGGAATAACATCCCCATTTCAAGGGAATGCCTTTGGTAACCAGTTGAATGGATTAAGCACTCCCAATGGCGTGTCGAGCGAAAATTTTGACGATCCACTTTTGCTCAATGACGATACTAGTTTTGTATTCACCGTCAACTCTCTAAGTAGCAGTGTTCTGACAATTCCTGGTAGTAGTGGCTCGCCGGTAACTTACAACAGCCCTGATGATGTGATTGCCGCCATTAGTAATCAGATAAACTCTGATCCGCAGTTTGATGCGGTTGCCGCTCAAACCGACGTTGGTGATACATTGACGGCAGGGCAGAATTTCTCTACGACTAATCTGTCGATCACTTTAAGTTTAGACAATGGCAGTAGTGAAACAGAAATTTTGATTAATGGGGATGCGAGTTCGGTCTCCTTTGGTGGTGAGACACCAGGCACTATCGAAAATACTTTAGCAGCTGTGCAGGATGCGATAGATGCGAGTGCTCTAAACGGATTGGTAACGGCACGGTTAAGTGATAGTGACCAAATTTATTTCGAAACTGTCGCGACTGGAGCAAGCAGTCAGATTCAAGTTACGCAAGATGGAACGCCCGCTACACTAACGGCAAGTGCTGCTGTGGACGCAGGAGGCTTTGATTTTTCCTCTAACAATGCGGTGTTTGAGTTGGATATTGATGGAGCAGGACCTGTTACCGTGACCATCGATACAGCCACAACAGATGCCGCTGATACGCTGTTGAAAGTTCAGAACGCACTGACTAGCGCGGGGCTAAACGATGAGGTGATCGCCACTCTAGATGGTAGTGACCAATTGGTCTTTACTTATGCATCGGGCACAGGGGCTGGAACACAAATTGAGGTCGCCTCGGTCAATCCAACGGCGACTGCAAGGTTAGGCTTATCGCTACAAACTGTAACTGGTCTCGATGGTTTGTCTGTCGCCCAGAGTAATAATTTGGGGGAAGACGGTCTTACAGTAACGGTTTCTTACGAATACAATTCGGATACTGAACTCGGACGCTTTGTTTTCTCTACAGGAGATGCTTCTGACGTCATTAGTATGAGCAGTGTTTCAACTAACGCAGGAAATAAGTTAGGTTTCTTTAGTGGCAATAACCCACGAGTTAGTTCTGTCGATGGCGTCGATGTGGCTGGCACAATCAATGGCGTTGAAGCGAATGGAATAGGGCAGACCTTGATTGCTGGCTCAGGCAATGTTGCTGCCGAGCCTGGTTTCTATTTAAATGTCGCGGCCGGAGACCTCAGTACAAGCTCTGTATCTGATACTTTTACTTTAAACGTCGATGGTATTCTTAGTGCCCCGATTACGCTTGGCACTATTAGCAATACTGATCCAATCGCTGTTGCTTCTTCGATGCAAACTGCCATTAATAACAGCCCTTCACTACTAGCCGCTGGCGTGTCTGTAACGGTCGAATACGATACCAACACTGGTGGCTTTGGCATTATTTCCAATAGCACAGGTTCTTCTTCGAAAGTATTGGTCAATAGCCTGAGTGGCAATGCGGCGGGCATATTTGGTTTTGCTACAGGAGCAGGAGCTGTTGGCCGATCTGGCACTAATGCTTCTGGTGAGGCAGATGATGCGACTGGGATTCGTCTTACTGTCACTGGTGGCGATCTTGGGGCTCGCGGCTCTGTAAGTTATATCAAAGGGATTGCAGAGGATCTCAGCGTCCTTATGGATACCTTCCTTGATGCTGGCGGTTTGTTCTCAACACGAACTAGTACCCTTACAACGGAGTTGGAAAGCATTGCAGAAAGTCGTGCTGCCTTGGAAGAGCGTATAGCGCGCTCTGAGGAGCGTTTACGTACTTCGTTCTTAGCCAACGACATCATTATTTCCCAGCTTAACTCCACCGCAGATTTCCTGACGTCCCAATTGGCCGCATTAGAGGCCTTGGCAAGCGGATCATCGAAAGAATAGTTATTGGCAGATTTTTACGTTTAATTATGGTTTATTTAGACAATTGGAGAAGACTATGTACGCAGCTCAAAGCGCATTAGCGCAATACAAACGGATCAACACTGAAAGCGCCTTGGAAGGGGCTAGCCCGCATCAACTCATTCAGATGCTACTCAATGGGGCTTTGGATCGTTTGTCGCAAGCCAAAGGCGCGATGGCACGCAATGATGTCGCACAAAAAGGCGTAATGATTGGCAAGGCTGTTTCTATTCTTGGCGGTTTACAAGATAGTCTTGATGCCAGTGCCGACGAGCAGATTACAGGCAATCTCGATAGTCTATATGACTATATGCAGCGCCGTCTGCTAGAGGCCAATGTTAAGAATGACCCAGACTTGCTAGATGAAGTGTCAGATTTGTTGCTTACGATCAAAGACGGTTGGGATGCGATTGCCCCTGCGCCAGCGACAACGGAGCTTGAAGAGGATGAGCTCTCGATTGACTAATAATGGTGGGCGTTGTCTAATCATTGCAAGTTTTGGGCGGTATCAATACTAGCTCAAGGCAATAGTGTAAACTTGAAGATGTTAGCGACTATCGTTAGCATCTTTTCGTTTTAGAATTTGTCAAACTTGCTAAAGATGGAACCGCCTACTTTGAATATCGCCGATCAAGGGAAAATCCTATTAATTGATGACGATAAACAGTCCTGCCAAGACCTCCAAGTCGTATTGGCTTTTCTGGGCGAGTCCGTCGAATTTGCTAGCCTCAATAACTGGCAAGATATTGTCAGCAGTCAGTTCGACTCTCCCGAGTCGATCAAATTAGCCTTGCTAAGCACTTATCCTGAAGACGACCTAGTGGCGCTCATTGGCGCTCTAGGTAAGCTCGACCAAGGCATTCCCATTGTGTTTCTAGACTTGCAGGGGCAAGGCAAAACCTTGCCAGAGTCTTTGCATAGTCTCATCACCGCTATTATTCCCTACCCATTGAGCCATCAACCGGTGTTAGATGCGTTACATAAAGCCGAAGTGTATCGGCAGCACTATGCCCGTTTGAAAGAGAACAATAGTGTGCGTGACTATAATATGTTCCGCAGTCTTGTAGGCAATAGCGCCGAGGTGCAGAAGATACGCAACATCATGGGGCAGGTTGCCGATAAAGAGGTCACGATCTTAATCACAGGTGAGTCTGGCACGGGTAAAGAGGTAGTTGCCAGAAACCTGCATATGAACTCGCAGCGCGCAAACAAACCTTTTGTGCCGATCAATTGCGGTGCCATACCGCCCGACTTATTAGAAAGTGAATTGTTTGGGCATGAGAAAGGGGCGTTTACTGGCGCAATTTCAACGCGGATTGGGCGTTTCGAAATGGCCGAAGGTGGCACTTTGTTTCTTGATGAAATCGGTGACATGCCATTGCCTATGCAAGTGAAGCTGCTGCGTGTTCTGCAAGAGCATAGCTATGAACGGGTAGGGGGCACGCGTACGCTTGAAACTGATGTTCGCATCTTTGCAGCAACTCATAAAAACCTTGAAGACATGATTGAGCTGGGAACTTTCCGGCAAGACCTTTATTACCGAGTGAATGTGTTTCCAATCGAAATGCCTTCGCTTCGAGAGCGGGCCGAGGATATTCCCTATTTGCTCAACGAATTGATTAGTCGTTTGGAAAGTGAGAAACGTGGCTCGGTTCGCTTTAATAGCAGTGCTATCGAATCACTGTGTCGTCATCCTTGGCCTGGCAATGTAAGAGAGCTGGCGAACCTAGTCGAGCGCATGGCGATTCTGCACCCCCATGGTATTGTCGGTGTGAACGATTTGCCGATGAAGTTCAGGCATTTAGAAGAGGAGGAAATCGCGAGCTTGAAATCACTGCCGGAGCACAAGCTTCCTGTTGCGGATATCAGTGCAGCAGTTTCGCCTAGTAGCGCGCCAGCCCAGGCGTTGTTGCCGCTAAATGGTCTAGATCTAAAAGAGTATTTGGCGAATCTTGAACGCGACCTTATCGAACAGGCGCTAAATGATTGTGGTGGGGTAGTGGCGCGTGCGGCTGATCGATTGAACATTCGTCGAACAACACTTGTCGAGAAGATGCGTAAATACGATATGCAGCGCAAGAATGAAGACGATGAATAAGGCTTAGAGCCCAGTGACTGGCTCGCCATCCATGGTGGCCGATTCCAAAGACAGTTGCGTCTCGGTGCCAGAGCCTGACACTTGCTCTAAGCGCACCAATAAATAATCCCAATCTTTAGCCAACCATACAGTTGTTCTACGGCGACTCTCTGCAGCGCGCACTCGTTCAATCTTAATAGTGTTTAATTTGCCCAATGGTGTCTCGAGGACTTCTTCGCTGCTGATACGGTAAAGGTGTTCATCGATCTTGTCTTCATCGACAACATTGTATTGAAATTGCGCTAATTCGCGTTCGGCGATGTCTTGCCCGATTTGCACGCTGAAACTTAGCTTATCGAGCACACCATCGCTCAATGCGACTTCCCAGGATTCCTCATCGCTTTGGCTAATGGCCAAAGAATTATTCCAATCGAAAAATACTTCTTCGTTGCTTGCGCTGATGCCAGTTTGAACATAGCGATAATGCAGCGGCACGATCTGTGAGTCATTCCAAACAAACTCACTGGTCTCTGTAACGCTGCCGACATTGGCACCGAGCACGACGAGGGAGAGGCTGTTTTCTAAGGTGTATTGCTGCTCGTCGCTGATGCTCTGGCGTCGAGTGGCAGTTGCCGAAATACCCAAGGCTTTGGCTTGATAGACGGCCTCATAAGGGCGCGGCTCATTTGCTTGGCTCGTTGTGCCAAGTAAAAGCAAACTCAAAACTGTCAGTGTCGACACTACTTTCATGCACTATTTTCTCTTAACCCGTGAACCCCTAAGCGAGTGCCATCGAAGAAAGCCGCTTGGTCTTGCATCTTTAGTCGCCCCGAAGCAAACCAAGACACGGCCTTCGGATAAATGCGATGCTCTTGCACAAATACGCGTGCGGCCAAACTATCGCGATCATCGTCGGCTTGGACCGGCACAACGCTTTGTAATACTACAGGACCGCCGTCGAGCTCTTCTGTTACAAAATGCACACTCACGCCATGTTCTTTTTCACCGGCCTCTAGGACTCGCTCATGTGTCTGAGTGCCTCGGTAGGCCGGCAGCAATGATGGATGAATGTTAAGGATTTTGCCGGAGTAATGCTGAACGAAGGCTGAACTGAGAATGCGCATAAAACCGGCCAAGACTACTAAGGAGGGTGCGAATGCGTCAATCTCTTGTACTAAGCGTTCATCGAAGCTTTCCCGGTCTTTGAATTCGCGGTGGTCGACGACGCGCGTAGGGATGCCAGCCTGGCGTGCACGCTGCAAGCCGTAGGCATCGGCTTTGTTGCTTAACACGGCAGCGATGCTGTAACCGCCTTCGCTGCTGTGATCGATCAATGCCTGAAGATTACTGCCGTTTCCAGAGATCAGAACAACAATAGCGCAGGGCTCACTCATCTTGGGGATCCTTCCAATACTACTGGTTTTGCGCCAGCTTGCGCAGCTTGTATGCTGCCAAGCTCACAGGCGCCTAGGTTATGCTCTTTCAAGATCGCTAGTGCCGCCGCGCAGTCTTGCTCAGGCACGCACACGATCATTCCGATGCCACAGTTAAAAGTGCGCAGCATCTCGGAATCTTGAATATTGCCTTGCTCTTGCAGCCAGTTGAATATGGCAGGTCGCGCCCACGCATCTAGATTGATCACCGCTTGTGTGTTCTCTGGCAATACTCGGGGCAGGTTCTCAACAATGCCGCCGCCAGTGATATGGGCCAGCGCATGGATAGTGGCTTTGCCCTTTAGGGCCTGAATCGCTTTGACATAGATTTCTGTGGGGGCAAGAAGGACCTCGCCGATTGGCTTGCCGTTGAAATCGGCGTCCAAGGCAGTGTTACTGACTTCCAATACTTTGCGGATCAATGAGTAGCCGTTGGAGTGCGGGCCAGATGACATCAAACCTATGAGTATGTCGCCGGGCTGTACGTGCTTGTTCTCGATGATTTCGTCTTTCTCGACGACGCCCACAGAAAAACCGGCTAGATCGTAATCGCCTTTTTGGTACATGCCTGGCATCTCGGCGGTTTCGCCACCGATGAGCGAGCAACCAGAGAGTTCGCAGCCCGCACCAATGCCTTCGACAACCTGCGTCGCTTGATCGATATTAAGACCGCCAGTCGCATAGTAGTCGAGGAAGAACAGCGGCTCAGCACCACAGACGATCAAATCGTTGACGCACATGGCGACAAGGTCGATCCCGATCGTGTCGTGTTTGCCTGTTTCGATGGCCAGTTTAAGTTTTGTGCCAACGCCGTCAGTCGCAGAGACGAGAACTGGACGTTTATAGCCTTCAGGAATCTCGCAAAGCGCACCAAAACCGCCAAGGCCCGAGAGGACTTCTGGGCGGCGTGTTTTCTGGGTGACCGATTTGATTTTCTCGACAAGAGCATCTCCCGCGTCGATGTCTACACCGGCGTCTTTGTAACTAAGGGAGGGCTTATTGGCTTGATCTGCAGATTGTGTCATGAGGGAGAGGTCCGTGTGCTGGTCATGAGGAGCGTGAATTCTATCAGTTACGAGCTTTTCAGGGTATTACTTCGAGCATTTTCGCTGAAATTTTGTCAATCACTCGCTCGTGTCAAGGCGTCTCAGATCGGGTATGATGCGCGGCATGAATCTCTTTGCAAACACACGACACTATTTACGCGCGCTTTGCCTCCTACTGTGCTTAGGGGCTAGCTCTTTGTCCTATGGCTTAATCGTCACGGGGCTGTACGATCAAGAGATAGTGGTTACAGGGCAGGGAGACGCCGAGCGCATAAGAGCCTACCGAGAGGGGCTTACCGCCGTGATCCTCAAGATTACTGGCGAGGAGCGCTGGTTGAGTAATTCCGCTGTGCAGCGGGCCATTCGCGATGCCCAAAGCTATGTCCAAGAAGTGAGCTATCGAACCAGCTCTGGGACTTTAGAGCAACGTAATTTCATCAGCGTGCGTTTCGACCGCGCCCTTGTCGATGACATGCTCAATACCGCCGGCATTCCGGTGTGGGATCAGAATCGCCCAGCGGTAATGCTGTGGTTATCGGTGCAAGGCGCAGACGGCCGTCGCGAGCTATTAGGAGCCGATTCCGACCACCCAATCATGGACATCGTGCGAGAATTCTCGCGTGTACGGGGCATACCGCTGTTATTTCCGTTGATGGACTTAGAAGATCGTCGTAATTTGCCGATCGATGTAGCGTGGAGCCTGAATGAAGAGGCGCTGCGACGTGCTAGTGCTCGCTATGGGGCTGACGCAATCCTAGGCGGTCGCGTCTTAGAATCCCCCGGTGGCGAATTGGTTGGCCTTTGGCAATTTTTGTTCAGAGATAATGTGGAGTCTTTCGACAGTTTCGAAAGTGATTTGAGCGCTTATGCGCAGAACGCGCTCAATCGCGTGACGCAAACCATATCGTCCCATTTTGGCTTGCTGAAATTGGCCAATCCAGCCAACGTGACCTTGCGGGTGGAGAGCATCGACAGTGCCAAAGATTACGTCGATTTGCTAGCCTATATTCAGGCCCTTGCGGTGGTGGATTCGGTGTCGGCCGCGCTATTGGATGGCTCGGGCATTGAGTTAGACGTGAGCCTTATTGGCAACACCTTCCTGTTTACCGAGTTCATTGCCTTGGGGCGGGACATGGAGCCACTTGAATCATTCGCGCAAGAGAGCCGCGCCAATACTTTTTATTATCGCTGGGTACGTTGATTGATGAGCGATAAAAATAAGCAGTTAGCTCTGCAGGTCGGGCTCGATGATTCCTCAACCTTTGATAACTTTTATATCAGTGCCAATAATTCTCAGGCGTTAGCCTATCTTTATGAGCAACGCAGCTCATGCCTTGAACAGTTCACCTATTTGTGGGGGAGCACTGGCGCTGGGCGCAGCCATTTGCTGCAGGCAGTATGTCACCATTTTGATGCGCGTGACGCTGCCAGTTTTTATCTTCCTTTAAAGCAAGTGGCAGATTTCGCCCCCGAGATTCTCGAAGGGCTCGAAAATTTGACCCTGGTTTGTCTCGATGATGTGCAAGCCATAGTGGGAAATAAAGAGTGGGAGTTAGCGTTTTTCTCGCTGTTTAACCGGCTGCGCGACAGTGGTACGCGTTTAGTCGTCGCCGCCAACTGTGCACCAAGAGAGTTGGCCATTGAGTTGCCGGACTTGCTCTCGCGATTGCAATCTGGGGTGGTGTTTCAATTGCATGGCCTGCGCGATGAAGAGAAACGCTATGCATTGCAATTGCGAGCGACCCAACGCGGAATCGCCCTGAGCGAGGATGTGCTCAATTATGTATTGCAGCGCAACGAACGCAGTATGCAAGCATTGTTGTCATTGCTAGAACAGCTCGATCAATTTTCCTTGCAAACTAAACGCCGTATTACTGTGCCGTTACTGCGTGAGCTGATGGAAGCGAGTGACGCCAGTTAATCAAAGGGGTGTTTTGTAGTAACCGCGAAACGCGCGGATATAAATCACCAACGCGCAGAATAAAAGTGACAATAAACCGCTCACTATAATCCCGTAAAGCCTCGCATCCTCTGTAAACGCTGTTTGTACGCCCTGAATAAAATACAACAACACAACAAATGAAAGCCATGCATAGGTGCGTAGTTTGCGGCGCAGTAAACCCGGCAAAAAAATCAACAGCGGCAAAACTTTAATAAGCCACAACACGATGATTGCGGTGAGATTGCCGTTGGGGATTTGTGTGAATCCATAGGCGGTAAAGGTCAGCAACAATGCCGCATAAAGATACACCACTGCGCGATGCGAAAGATCGATCAGGGCAGGTGGTGTGTTGTGGTCTGTCATATCACTAATTCCGAATTTCTGTGTATTGTTGTCGTTCTAGGCTTGCAGTTTCAGAGCAATGCGGGCAACGCGCTTGCCTAATGCTATGCACAATTCGCTCTCGTCTTTATCCACTTTACGGTCACTGTTGGGCCCAGCAAGATGACTGGCACCGTAAGGAGTGCCGCCACTTTGGGTGGTGGACAATTGCGCCTCGCTGTAAGGGAGCCCACACAACATCATGCCGTGATGCAGCAAAGGGTTCATCATGCTTAGGAGTGTGCTTTCTTGTCCGCCGTGCAAACTCGACGTCGAAGTAAAAACGGCGGCAGGTTTATCGATCAGTGCGCCAGAGAGCCAAAGTGCACTTGTGCCATCGATAAAAAACTTTAAGGGGGCTGCCATATTGCCAAAGCGCGTTGGGCTGCCAAGAATCAATCCGGAACAGTGGCGCAAATCATCTTCTGTGCAATAAACGGCGCCAGAATCTGGAATTTCGGGGGCGCTTGCTTCGCAGACGGTTGATACCGCCGGTACCGTGCGGATTCTCGCTTCGATGTTACCCGCTTGTTCAATGCCGCGGCCAATCAACCGTGCCATCTGCTCTGTCGCCCCTTGGCGACTATAGTACAGAACCAGCACATAAGGGCTTGTAGTCGTCATAATGAATTCTCTATCGTTTTCTCAAGGGCGGTATTGTAAACGTTTAATCGCTTAGCGGTGGCTTTACTCGTTGTTTTCATCACTATTGTGAAAACGGCGCTCACCCAACTCTTGGGCGGCTTGCTCTTCTAAGTCTTTTAGAAACTCATTTACCTCAGGCACTGGGCGCGCGATATTGGAGTTCACGTGCGTGCTAGGGGCATAGTGACGCATCTGTCGCCACAGTGATTGGATGGTCGCTCGCTCGACTGCACCGGTAGGTAAATACCGTTGTGGGTCTTGATCTGTGGGGGTGATGAAATTGATGCCCAGTAAAGTATCGAGTACATCGTCAACGACGATTGGGTTTAAACGCAAATGTTCGCTTAATTCCATTGCGCTCCAAGGAGTCTGCTGGGCTTGAAAGCGCTTGATGATAAGAAAGGCGACGTTGAGCGCATTACTCTCTTGGTCGGCAATACTCAAACGTGGCTTCTGGCGCCCTATGTGAATGCGTGTGGGGTTTTGGATGTAATAGGCAATACTAGAGCCTGTCAGCAAAACTAACCACCCTAAATAAATGAAGATCATCACCAAAATAATGGTGAAGAATGCTAAGTAGATAATTTCATTGCTGCTGGAGTTTGCAAACACGCTTTGGAAGAAAATCCCCATGGCCTTCCAGATGATGGTGGTCATCATGCCGCCAATAAAAGCGGGGCCAAAACGCACGCGGGTGTTGGGGATGAAGCGATACGCAAAGGCAAAGGCCATCGACATAAAGAAGAAGGCAAACAGGGTGCCGACAATCGCGATGATCGTGCCACCAAACAGCAGGCTCTCGATATAGACGGCGAAAAAATTAGTATTAATATAGGAGCTAATCCCCACTGATACAAAAATCAGTAAGGGGCTGACAATCAATGCGAAAAGATAATCGCTGACGCGGGTGGCTAGTTTTCGGCCTTCAGACACGCTCCAAATGAAATTAAACGCTGCCTCAATTTTCTGCATCATATTGAGCACGGTGTAAATTAAGACGCCTAAGCTGACGAAGCCGAGAACATCGACGCGCACGTTCTCGACAAACATGATGATGTTGCGAGTCACCTCGTCGGCGCGATCGCCCAATGGCGCTAGTAAATTGAGTAGGGCTGGCTCCATCGAGTTGTGTGCGCCAAGGCCTTTGAGTACAGAGAAGGTAAGGGCGAGCAAGGGGATGAAGGAGATGACGGTGTAGTAAACGAGGCTCATGGCTCGCAAACTGAGCTGGCCTTGCGCCAAATCTCTGGCAACAGCAAACGCTACCTGAAAAGCCCGTAGTCCTATAAATCGAACGGTACTGTCTTTAGCGGTAGGGGGAGTGAGTAAACTATTAAACTGTTTTTTGAGTTTTTCGAGGCGCGCAGTGATCGCCTGGTTTGCTTCACTCATAAGTTATTTCCTGTATGGCACTAGTAAGGTGTGGGCCCCACTAGTGCCAATGGGATTAATTGAGACGAATTTTATTCTGCAAGAATGATAGAAGCTCTTGCTCTGGAACTAACTCATTGTCTTGGGCCGCTCGAGCTTTGTATTCGAATGCGCCTTGTTCGATACCTCGGTCGGATACAACAATGCGGTGGGGGATTCCCATCAGCTCCATGTCGGCGAACTTCACCCCAGCACTGGTCTTTTTATCGCGGTCATCGAGCAAGACATCATAGCCTGCATCAGTTAACTGCTGCGCCAAGCTTTCGCTTAATTTTAGAACAGCCTCTGACTTATGGGCGTTCATAGGGATGATGGCGATATGGAAGGGGGCGATATTGTCAGGCCAGATGATGCCTTTGTCGTCATGATTCTGCTCAATACAGGCAGCGACAATTCGGCTGACTCCGATGCCGTAGCATCCCATTGTCATGGTGACACTCTTGCCATTTTCATCTAGCACATTGGCGTTCATTGCTGCGCTGTATTTAGTGCCAAGTTGGAAGATGTGGCCGACTTCGATGCCGCGCTTAATCTGCAGAGTGCCTTTGCCATCTGGGCTGATATCACCTTCTTGCACTTTGCGCAGGTCAGCGCTGTCGTCAAAGCGGCAGTCGGCACCCCAGTTGGCGTCTAGCAAATGTTGGCCATTGTGGTTCGCGCCACACACAAAGTTCACCATGTCGACGACGCTAGTGTCGGCGATCACGGGAATTGGCAGGTCTACTGGGCCAATGCTGCCGGTTTTGCAATGCAGTGCCGCTTCGATCGCCTCATCATCGGCAAGTGTGAAGGGCGAGGCGACCAAGGGGTGTTTCTCCGCCTTGATGGCATTGATCTCTTGGTCGCCGCGGATAACAAGCGCGACTAGACCCGTTGGGTGCTGTTCATCGATATTGGCTTGGACCACCATGGTTTTAACGAGTCGGCGTGGTTCAACATCTAATAGTTTCGCAACATCCTCTATCGAGTGAGCATTAGGCGTATCGATAGTCGCAGCCTTGGCTTTCTTCTCTTCTTGCGCTGCGTAGTGCTTGTCGGACAGCTCACCTTGGGCCATTTCAATATTGGCGGCGTAGCTGCTGTCAGAGCTGAACACTATTTCATCTTCGCCAGAGTCGGCTAAAACATGAAACTCATGGGACATGCTGCCGCCAATGTTGCCGGAATCGGCTAGTACAGGTCGGTACTCTAAGCCCAAGCGCTCGAAGATGTTGCAGTAGGTCTTGTGCATTTGGTCATACGTTGTCTGTAAGGAGGCCTCATCTGTGTGAAATGAATAGGCATCCTTCATGAGAAACTCGCGCGCGCGCATGACGCCAAAACGGGGGCGGCGTTCGTCACGAAACTTCGTTTGAATCTGATAGAAATTAGCAGGAAGCTGCCGGTAGCTGCTCAGTTCGTTGCGAATAAGGTCTGTGATGACCTCTTCGTGGGTTGGGCCAAGGCAGAAGTCCCGATCATGGCGATCGACAAAGCGCAATAGCTCTGGCCCCATCTTGTCCCAGCGGCCGGACTCGATCCAAAGGTCTGCCGATTGCACGACAGGCATAGAGACTTCCATGGCGCCGGCTCGGTTCATTTCGTCGCGCACGACGTTGGTGACCTTGTGCAATACCTTGAGCCCCACGGGTAGCCAAGTGTAAAGGCCAGTGGCAAGCTTGCGAATAAGCCCGGCACGAACCATAAGTTGATGACTAACCACTTCAGCGTCAGCTGGGGTTTCTTTCAGAGTGGCTATAAGGTATTGACTGGCACGGATCATTTAATTGGACCTTAAAATGAGAAAAGCAGCCCAAGGGCTGCCTTTCTGAGTAACTAGTAATCGACACTTACAGGACATTACATCCTTAATGTCGCGGTAATTACAGTGCGAATTCTTTCAGCTTTTTCAAAGGCAGAATCTTAACGCGTGTGGTGGCAGGCTTTTTAGGGATATCCATGAACTCGCCTGGCTTGAAAGGATTAGGAACATTCTTGCGAGCAGGGCGCGCAGGACGTGTCACTGATTTGATTTTCAATAGACCAGGAAGCGTGAACTCGCCAACCGCGCGCTTCTTAAGGTGACGCTCCATGATGATGCTTAGCTCGTCCAATACTTCAGAAACTTGTTTCTTAGTAAGGTCAGTGTTCGCTGAGATCTCATTGAGGATTGCAGTCTTTGTGTATTTCTGCTGAATTGCAGTGATTTTACGTGTTGTTGATGCTTTCTTTGTGGTTTTTGCTACAGCCATGCCCGTGTCTCTTTTAATGATGAAGGTTGTTTCTTATGTTGCTCCCGCATAAGGGGAGAACCCCAGGATATCTTCCTGCAAGTATTCGAGGACGTTATTATTTCCACTTACGCCTTTGTGGGGCTCTATTTATAAAGCTTTTGCCTAGGGGTCGCAAGCATTAATCGACAAGAATGCGCATGAGATCAAGGTGGGCAATGCTATATGGCGTATTTTACGTAAACACCCTAAATTATAGTGCCAGAATCATGCCGATGGGGATGCCAGTTGTTTTAGAGCTAGGGTATAATGCTCGGTTTTCGATTAACTCAAAAATCGTTTTGTTTTGTAAAAGGGGTGTTTGGCGACTATGCCTATTTACGAGTATCAGTGTAAAGAATGTGGTCATCGACTTGAGGCATTGCAAAAAATTAGCGATGGCCCTTTGAAAGAATGCCCGCAGTGCCAAAAAGAGGCGCTGAGCAAATTGGTTTCGGCAAGCAGCTTCCGCCTTAAAGGTGGTGGTTGGTATGAGACCGACTTTAAGACTGGCGCTAAACGCCATGGTACACAAGATACGCCAGCCGCGGCGGATAAGAAGGCCGATAAGGCCTCTACCCCAGCCGCTGGCAGTACGAGCGCTTAAGCCTCATCCCTACGGGAAAGTCAAAGCGATAAGTGCAGGAACTCATTCAGAAACACATATAGGATAAAACTATGCGCAGCCACTATTGCGGTGAACTAAACGAACAACACGTCGGCCAAGAAGTGGTCCTTTGTGGTTGGGCCCATCGACGTCGCGACCACGGTGGCGTCATATTCATCGATCTTCGTGATCGTGAAGGCATCGCTCAGATAGTAATCGATCCAGATACAGTCGAAGCCTTTGCAACTGCCGAAGGGGTGCGCAATGAGTTCGTCCTAAAGCTGACCGGCATCGTTCGTCCTCGTCCTGAAGGCACAACTAATGACGTGATGGGCACAGGCCGTATTGAAGTATTAGGGAAGCAGCTAGAGGTGTTGAATGCGGCAAAGACGCCTCCATTCCAGCTCGATGAGCACGCCGAGGTAGGGGAAGATATTCGCCTACGTTACCGCTATATCGATTTGCGTCGCCCTGAAATGGCCGACCGTCTGCGTTTTCGCTCTAAGGTTTCCAATTCGATCCGTAACTTCTTAGACGACAACGGCTTCCTTGATATCGAAACACCTTTGTTGACGAAAGCCACTCCCGAAGGGGCGCGTGACTACTTGGTGCCTAGCCGCACGCATCAAGGACGTTTCTTTGCCCTGCCACAGTCTCCACAGCTATTTAAGCAGATTCTCATGGCAGCGGGTATGGACCGTTACTATCAGATCGCCAAATGTTTCCGCGACGAAGATTTGCGCGCTGATAGGCAGCCAGAGTTTACGCAGATCGATATTGAAACTTCGTTCATGAATGAAGAGCAGATCATGGGCATGTCCGAAGCAATGATTCGCGAAGTGTTCAAGAAACACCTAGACGTTGATTTGGGTGATTTCCCGCGTATGACTTTCGAAGAGGCGATGCGCCGTTATGGGTCAGATAAGCCCGACTTGCGTATCGACATGGAGCTCATCGATATCGCCGATTTGATGCAAGAGGTTGATTTTAAAGTATTCAATGGCCCTGCTAACGATCCTGCTTCGCGCGTTGTCGCATTGCGTGTCCCTGAAGGCGCGCGTCTAAGCCGGAAGGAGATCGATGAATACACCAAGTATGTTTCGATCTATGGGGCGAAAGGCTTGGCTTGGATTAAAGTGAACGATCTCGATGCGGGCGTTGAAGGCTTGCAGTCGCCAATTTTGAAATTTATGCCAGAGCAAGTCATCAAAGATGTGCTCGCGCGTATCGGTGCACAAACCGGTGATCTCGTCTTCTTCGGCGCTGATAAAACTAAGATTGTGAACGAGTCCATTGGCGCGCTGCGTATCAAAGTCGGCATCGATATGAATATGCTGAAGAAGGAATGGGCGCCACTATGGGTGATCGATTTCCCCATGTTCGAGCATGATAGCGAAGGCAATTTGACACCGCTGCACCATCCATTCACAGCACCATCGTGCAGCGTGGAAGATCTTAAGAAAGATCCTGCCAATGCGCTATCGCGTGCCTATGACATGGTATTGAACGGCACAGAATTAGGCGGCGGGTCGATCAGGATTAACAAGCCTTCTATGCAGCAGTCGGTCTTTGAGATTCTAGGAATTGAAGAAGAAGAGGCGGCCGAGAAGTTTGGTTTCTTATTAGACGCATTGGCTTATGGTTGCCCACCGCACGGCGGTTTGGCGTTTGGATTGGATCGACTGATTATGTTGATGACTGACGCTAACTCAATTCGTGAAGTGATTGCCTTCCCGAAAACTCAGTCTGCAGCGTGTCCATTAACGGATGCTCCTGGCCTTGTGTCGACTAAGCAATTGCGAGAACTGAATATTCAGATTCGCCAAACGGCGAAAGAGTAAGACCTTAGGAGGTAGGAGCGTTTCATGGCAGGTCATAGTAAATGGGCCAATATTAAGCACCGTAAAGCCGGGCAGGATGCCAAGCGTGCGAAGGTGTTTACAAAGATTATTCGTGAGCTGACTGTCGCCGCAAAATTGGGTGGTGAGCACGTGGCGGACAACCCGCGCTTGCGGGCAGCCGTAGACAAAGCGCTTGGCGCTAATATGACCCGTGACACGATCGATAGAGCGGTCGCGCGTGGCGCAGGCACGGCAGATAACGATAATCTTGAAGAGTTGGTGTATGAAGGCTATGGGCCTGGTGGTGTTGCGATTCTTATCGAAACGCTAACCGATAATAAAAACCGTACAGTAGCAGAGGTTCGCCATAGCTTTTCTAAGCATGGCGGCAACCTCGGTACTAGCGGCTCGGTGGCGTATTTGTTTGAAAAGAAAGGCTCAATTATTTTCCCTGCCGGTAGCGATGAAGAGAAAATATTAGAGGTGGCGCTAGTAGGCGGTGCTGACGATATGCAGATTCACTCTGATGGGGCGCTCGAGGTCATTACAACGCCAGAGAATTTCGGGGCAGTCAAAGACGCTTTGAGCAATGCAGGCCTAGAGTCTGAGTCCTCTGAGGTGTCTATGGTCGCTTCAACCGAAGCAGAGCTAGACCTAGAGACAGCGGAAGTGCTGCTCAAGCTTGTCGACCATCTCGAAGATCTCGACGATGTGCAAAATGTCTACAGTAATGCCAGTATCTCTGATGAGGTGATGAGCCAGTTATAAGCACACCCATTCAATTTTCCACAACAGGAACAGTCTTATGGCGTTGATAATAGGAGTCGATCCGGGGTCCCGTATTACCGGTTATGGCATTATCAACGCTACGGGCAATCGTCTTGAGTATGTCAGCTGCGGCTGTATTCGCCTACCTGCTGTTCCGCATCCCGAACGTTTAAAATTAATTTTTGATAATCTTTGTCGTGTGATCGAGGAGTTCTGTCCTCAGGAGAGCGCGATAGAAGAAGTCTTTCTCGGCAAGAGTGTGTCTTCTGCACTAAAGCTTGGGCAGGCCCGTGGCAGTGCAATGTTGGCCTGCCTTCATAACGACCTCCCTGTGGCAGAATATTCCCCAAGAAAAGTAAAGCAAGCAGTTGTTGGCAATGGCAGTGCCGGCAAAGAACAAGTGCAGCATATGATTAAAGTGCTACTTGGCGTGAGCGGCACCGTGCAAGCGGACGCAGCAGATGCCTTGGCTATTGCTATCTGTCACGCCAACACAAAATCGCATATGGTTAAAATTGCAGGCGCGCGGTCATTCCGAAAAAGTCGGCTGCAAATCTAAGGAGAATTAAGAGTGATTGGAAGAATTCGCGGCATCCTCGCCGAGAAGCAAGCGCCTGATGTGTTGGTCGACGTCAATGGTCTTGCTTATGAAGTGCAGGTCCCGATGAGTACTATCTACCAATTGCCAGCAGTTGGGAAAGAAGTCACCTTGCACGCCCATCTCGTTGTTCGCGAAGATGCACAGTTGCTCTATGGTTTTTACACCCTGCAAGAGCGAAGAATGTTTCGAAGCTTGATTAAGGTCAGCGGCGTTGGCCCGAAGATGGCGTTGGCGATTCTCTCTGGTATGGCTGTCGAGGAATTCGTGCGCACTGTGCGCGTCAATGACATCGCTGGTTTAACGCGAATGCCAGGGGTGGGGCGCAAGACCGCAGAGCGTCTTATTGTCGAAATGAAAGATCGTTTGGAAGAGTGGGGCGATGACATAGCTAGCCCTGACTATAGCGCTCCTGCAGCAGATGAGAAGCCCTCAGAGCGACAATTGTCGCAAGAGGCTGAGGCAGCCCTTGTTGCCTTGGGCTATAAACCGGCGGAAGCGACGCGTATTATCGCTAAAGCAATCAAGGCAGACCCATCAATTTCAACTAGCGACGAGCTTATCAGACAAGCCCTTCGCAGCATGGCGCAATCATGATTAATGAAGAAGACCGATTAATTTCGCCAGATATGAGCCCTAACGATCGCTCTTTGGATCGTGCGATTCGCCCACTATCGCTCAATGACTATATTGGTCAGAGTGAGGTGAAGAAGCAGATGGAGATTTTCATCGGGGCCGCGAAGAATCGTAGCGAGGCTATGGACCATGTGCTGATCTTTGGCCCGCCTGGGCTTGGGAAAACGACGCTGGCTAATATTATCGCGAATGAACTCGATGTGGCGATCAAGACCACCTCCGGGCCGGTACTTGAAAAAGCAGGCGATCTGGCAGCGATGCTCACCAATCTTGAATCCGGCGACGTCTTGTTCATCGATGAGATTCATCGTTTGAGCCCTGCGATCGAAGAGATTCTTTATCCAGCAATGGAAGACTACCAGCTAGATATCATGATTGGTGAAGGCCCCTCAGCGCGTTCAATCAAGCTTGATTTGCCGCCATTTACGTTAGTGGGGGCCACCACTCGAGCAGGTCTGTTGACCTCACCGCTACGTGATCGCTTCGGCATTATTCAGCGTTTGGAGTTCTACTCCGCTGAGCAATTGTGCAGTATCGTGATGCGATCTGCGTCGATCTTGGAGTGTGAGATCGATAAAGAGGGGGCGTCAGAGATCGCGCGTCGCTCGCGCGGTACGCCGCGAATTGCTAATCGCTTGCTGCGCCGTGTTCGCGATTTTGCGCAAGTAAAGTGCGATGGTGTGGTCAATAAGTCAGCGGCGAGCCAAGCGCTCGATATGTTGAGCATTGATGAAAATGGGTTTGATCACATGGACAGGCGCCTGCTGATTACCATGATCGAGAAATTCGGTGGCGGCCCGGTAGGGGTTGACAGTCTTGCTGCCGCCATTAGTGAAGAGCGCGACACCATAGAGGATGTCCTAGAGCCGTATTTGATTCAGCAGGGCTTTATGATGCGAACCCCGCGCGGACGCGTGGTGACGCCCCATGCTTATCTGCATTTTGGGATGACACCGCCTAGCGCCAGCGAAGATCTTTTTAAGCCTTAATTTTTAGGGGGTTGGCGGCGATGTGGCTTGTCTTTTTTGTGCCACAATTCATCAGGAATCCGTCAGTATCACAGCAGTTGAAAGTAATATTGCAATTGTTAAATGCGTGCGTACGTGACCGGAGTCTTATATTGCTAAAAACTCTTTAGAAAACACCGGATTGTGTATGAGAAGCGGCGAACATACCTTATAATGCCGCCAGTTTTTGGTAGTCAAGAGGATCGTGCAGTGGGTGAGTCATTAAACGTATGGAGTTTGATCGCAGAGGCGACGGCGGCCGTACAATTGGTAATGCTAATTTTGATGGCAGCCTCGGTGACTTCCTGGGTAATGATCGTACAGCGTTGGATGGTCTTGAATGCGGCTGAAAAAGGCATGTTTAGCTTTGAGAAACGTTTTTGGTCTGGCATGGATCTAAGCCAACTGTTTCGTGAAGGCAGCTCTAAGCAAAAAGAGAATCAGGGCACAGGTGGCATGGAGAATATTTTCCGTGCCGGCTTCAAAGAATTTATGCGTTTGCGTCAACAGGGCGGCATTGACTCTGAAGTCGTCATGGGCGGTGCTCAGCGCGCTATGCGAGTCGCTTACTCGCGAGAAGAAGAAAAGCTAGAAAAGAACCTCACTTTTTTAGCCACAGTAGGCTCTGTTACCCCCTATATCGGTCTATTTGGTACGGTCATCGGCATCATGAACTCTTTCATCAGCCTCGCCAGCCAAAGTCAGGCCAGTCTCCAAGTAGTAGCTCCTGGTATTGCAGAGGCACTGATTGCCACAGCGATGGGTTTGTTCGCGGCGATCCCAGCGGTAGTTGCCTATAACCGCTATTCATCGCGGGTTGATTCCATTACCGGGAACTACAGCACCTTTACCGAAGAGTTCTCCAGCATCCTGCACCGTCAGTTATATAGCAGCACAAGTAAGTAAGTGTGAAAAATCGGGTCTTTATTGCTAGTGTCGTTGAGGCAGCATGGAAATAGTTAAAAAGCGTCGTAAGCCAGTAGCTGAAATCAATGTGGTGCCATACATTGACGTGATGCTAGTGCTTTTGATTGTATTCATGGTGACAGCGCCATTATTGGAGCAAGGCCTGAAGGTCGATTTGCCCGAAGCCAACTCTGAACCACTGGACGTTGATGAGAACGCAGAAACCTTGGTGATCTCTATCACTGCAGATGAAGCCTTCTATATCAGCTTGGGAAGCACCCAAGAAGATGAACAAGAGCCAGTGGCGCTTGAAGTGGTGGGCGATCAAGTAGCAAGAATTGTAAGTGCGAATCCACGGATTCAGGTGTTTGTCGAAGGCGATGGCGATAGCAGTTATAGCTCGTTCATCAGTTTGATGACGGTATTGCAGGCCGCTGGTGTCGCAAGCCCTAATTTGATCACGAAACCTTTGGAATAATGTAATTGCACTGTGAGAGTATTTAATGGTTATCCAGTTTCGATCATTGCGTCCGTGCTGTTTCACGGCTTGGTACTGCTAGCGCTGTTTTATTTTCAGCAAGCTAATACCGAAGTGATAGATATTGTGCGCCCGCCATCAGTGAAAGCCCTGTTGGTGGCCGAGAACCCGCAAGAGAAAAACGCGCAGCTGCAGGAGCAGCGCCAAGCGCAGCGGGTTCAGGAACAAAGGCGTGAAGAGCAGCGCCGCCAAGAGCAAGCCCGCGCTGAAGCACAGCGGGTGCAAGAGCAGCAAAGGCGAGAAGCTGAAGAGCGCGCGGCGCAAGAGCGAGCCGTAGTGCAGCAACGGCAAGAGCAAGAGCGACGTCAGGCCGAGCAGCAGCGCATAGCGGATGAACAACGGCAACGCGAAGAGCAGCAACGCCGCGAAGCAGAGCAGCGTCGCCAGCAAGAACTAGCAGCGCAACAAGAGGCCGCTAGGCAAGAACAAGCACGACAAGAGCAAGCGCAGCGCGATGCCGCCGCTGCTGCTGAGGTCGCAAGAACAGAGGCAGAGCGAGTCATGGCCTATTCGGCGGTGATTCACGACTTGGTGCAACAGAACTGGTCGCGCCCGCCAAGTGCAAGAAACGGCATGGTGGCCGTATTGAGAATTCGCATGGTGCCCACGGGTGACGTGCTAGAAGTAGAAGTGGTGCAGTCTAGTGGCGATTTTGCCTTTGACCGTGCAGCAGAGTCGGCAGTGCTAAGAGTGCGTCGTTTTACGGAATTGCAGGGCATGGATACACGTATGTTTGACCGCAATTTCAGAACTTTTTTGTTAACGTTTAGACCACAGGACTTGTTGAACTGATGAGGAAAATGCGACACATATTCTGGCTTACGCTCATTTTGACTAATATGGTCACAGCGGCAGAATTGAATATCGAAATTACCCAAGGCGTCGATAACCCTATTCCAATCGCGGTTGTCCCATTTTCATGGGAAGGCACTAGCGCATTGAGCGAAGATGTTGCCGCTGTGGTTTCTGCTGATTTACAGCAAGTGGGCGAGTTCCGTGCATTGCCGCCGGGCAATATGCTCAGCATGCCTGATGAGGCGGCAGAAGTGTTTTTCCGTGATTGGCGTATTTTGGCTCAAGATTATTTGTTAGTGGGCAAGATCACGCATTCGCCTGGCAGCCAATTGGTACAAGTGCAGTACGAATTTTTCGACGTGGCGCGTGAGCAGAAGCTCATTGGTGAAGTATTAACCGGCAGTGTTGATCAATTGCGTGATATCGCCCACGAGATAAGCAATGTGGTGTTTGAGCAGGTTACAGGCATTCGTGGTGCATTCTCTACGGAGATCCTCTATGTCTCAGCGCAATTCGTCTCGCCAGAGCTGACGTATTTCCGTATTGAGAAAGCCGATTACGACGGTCATCGCTCACAAGTCTTAGTGGAGTCGCAAGAGCCATTGATGTCTCCGGCTTGGTCACCCGATGGTCGTCAAATCGCGTATTTGTCTTTCGAGACGAATTTGCCGCGCATCTACATCCAAGAGATTGCCACTGGTGAAAGACGGCAGATCACAGATTTTCCGGGCATCAATAGTTCGCCCGTATGGTCGCCCGATGGCACTAAGTTAGCGATGGTGTTGTCTAAAGATGGCAGCCCTGATGTATATGTAATGGATTTAATGACAAATCAATTAACACGCTTGACGGATCACCCGCGCGCAGAGACAGAGCCAAGTTGGACAGCCGATAGCCGTTCAGTGCTCTTTACCTCGGATCGCACAGGGCAGCCACAGATCTATCAGGTCGGAATTACCGGAGGCTTCCCAGAGCGGTTGACCTTCGATTGCTTTTATTGCTCGAAGGGACGTTTCTTGCCGGACGGCAAGAATCTTGTCCATGTCAGACGTGATACCCGCGAAGATAATAGCTATAGCATCGCTATTTTCAACATCGAGACTCAGCGGGTCATCACCCTTACTGACACTTCACTAGACGAATCTCCCAGCGTGGCACCGAACGGAAGTATGATCATGTTCGCCACAAAGGTTAATGGAAGAGGCATCCTAGACGCCGTTTCCATTGACGGACGTGTAAAATTCCGTTTACCATCCGCGCAGGGCGATGTTCGGGAACCATCTTGGTCACCGTTCTTAAATTAAAGGTATTTAAAGTTATTAAACTTGAAAATTTGATAGCATCAGCCTATCGGAGGACTTGCAGAGTGGGTACGCACAGCATGAAATTTTTTAGAACAACAATCCTAGCATTATCAATCATGGGCGTTGCAGCATGTAGTTCTAGTGGCGACGAAGATATGATGGAAGCACCAGCCGCTGCAGATACTTCTGGTATCGATGCAACGACTGCCGCTGCTCAGCGTGCTGAACAAGAACGCTTAGCGCGTGAGCGTGAAGCCCAACAGCGCATGGAAGCCGCCGCGTTAAATACAACCGTATTCTACTTCGATTTCGATGTGTCAGAATTTATGGCATCCGATCGCGATGTACTTGCAATCCACGGTCGTAACCTCGCTGCAAACTCCAGTCGTCGAATTCGCTTAGAAGGCCACGCGGACGAGCGCGGTACACGCGAATACAACTTGGCTCTTGGTGAGCGTCGTGCGAACAGCATCCGTGACTACCTAGTAGTAAACGGTGCGTCTTTGTCGCAAATCGAAACGGTTAGCTACGGTGAAGAGCGTCCAGCAAACACTGGACAATCAGAAGCGTCTTACCGCTTGAACCGTCGTGTTGAAATCAAGTAAGGCTAGAATTAAATGAAGCACACTTTAGCAGCGTTCCTAATTGCCGTGCCAGCAGCTTTGTTGAGCACCGGTGCTATGAGCGCTGCTGGAGTCGTAGAGGCACAGCCTTTCACGCCTGGCCAAACTCCAACAGGAGGGCAGTCAGGCGGCGCTTCTTCTAATGACGCTTTAGTGATGTTGCTTGATCAGTTCAGAGAAATGCGCTCTGAGCTTGAAACCCTTCGTGGCTTGGTTGAAGAACAAGCTTACGAGTTGCGCAATTTGCAGCGTGAATCACTTGATCGCTATACTGATCTCGATTCTCGCTTATCTTCACTTTCCTCGGTTGCACCGGCCACCTCAGCGCCGATGCCTAATCCGACAGTTTCGCAAACAGTGCCTGGGCAAGCCCCAAATACTGTTAGCCCAATGCCTGCTACTCAAATGCCTGTGACAGGGGCTAGCACCGCTAGCGCGCCACAGGCCTCGGGTACGCCACGACCAACAACGCTAGCACCAACATCAGTCGCCCCAGCAACGCTTGGCAATGCCCCAAGCCCAGTGCCTGCGAACAATAGCGTTGCGACAAACACTATCAATAACGCCGCCCCGAGCTTGCAGCCTACGGTGCTTTCTGAGCAGCAACAATATCAAGTTGCCTTAGACTCTTTGTTGCAAGAAGAGCAGTACCAACGTGCTGTGAGCGAGTTTGATCAGTATCTTAGTATGTACCCCAATGGCCGTTTCGTGACCAATGCCTATTATTGGAAAGGTCAGGCCTATGTGAATCTATCGATGCTTAACGAAGCGCGTGATGCCTTCGAGGTCATCGTGACACAGTATCCTGATGGCCGTAAGGTCGATGATGCAATGTATTCATTGGGCACTGTCTATGACAAATTAGGCAATATCGATCGCGCGCGACAGCTTTTGCGCCAAGTGCAATCGCGTTACCCGAATACTTCTGCAGCGAATCTTGCAGATATTTATATGCGCGCAATGAACTAATTTCGCCTGAACTGCTGCAACAAACCTCTCACGTTTTAACCCCTTATATTGCCTTCGAGCCTCTATGGAACACTCGCCTTCACTGCGTATTAATGAAATCTTTTATTCTCTGCAAGGGGAGACAGCGACTGTAGGCTTGCCTACGGTATTCGTGCGTCTTACCGGTTGTCCTCTGCGCTGCACTTATTGCGATACGGCTTATGCCTTCCATAAGGGCACTGTAATGGGATTGGACGAGATATTGGCGCAGGTTGACTCCTATGGTGCGAAATACATTACGGTGACCGGTGGTGAGCCCTTGGCGCAGCCTGAGTGCATCGCCCTGTTACAAGCCTTGTGTGAACGCGGCTATACCGTGTCATTGGAGACGAGTGGCGCCATGTCGATTGAGAAGGTCGATTCACGAGTCGTAACTATTCTTGACCTCAAAACCCCGGCCTCTGGGGAGTGTGATAAAAATCTAGAGAGCAATATTAAGTTTTTAAAATCCACCGATCAGGTCAAATTCGTTATTTGTGATCGCGGTGATTTTGATTGGGCAAGGGCGAAGACCGACCAATTCGATTTACGTCATCGTGTGGCGGAAGTGTTGTTTTCACCAAGCTTTGAACAGCTGAGCTATCGCGAGCTTGCCGATTGGATCTTGCAAGAGCGCGCCGATGTTCGTATGCAATTGCAGCTGCATAAACATATCTGGGGCGATAAGCCCGGACACTGATATGAACTTGTTTCGAAGGAGAATGTTTTGAGTACAAGGCAACAGACAGCGACGAAAAATGCCGTTGTGCTTCTTTCTGGTGGGCTGGACTCTACAACCTGTTTGGCCATTGCAAAAGCTGAAGGATTCAAAGTCTATGCCTTGAGCTTCGATTACGGTCAACGCTCGGCAAGTGAGCTACAGGCTGCGAAAGCGGTAGCTAGCGCCTTTGAGGTTGAGCAACATTCAGTAATCCCGCTAGGAATAGGGGCGTTGGGTGGCTCTTCTTTGACGGACACATCAATGGCAGTCCCTGAGCAAGAATCTAGCGGCATACCGACTACCTATGTGCCGGCACGTAATACTGTGTTTCTGTCCTATGCAATGGCCTTGGCCGAAGTGGTCAATGCGCAGACGATATTCATTGGCGTTAATGCACGAGATTACTCCGGTTACCCCGATTGTCGTCCCGAGTTTATCCAAGCCTTTGAGAAAATGGCCAATTTGGCCACCAAGTCTGCAATCGAAGGGGCAAGCCTCAAGATTGAAGTTCCTTTGATCGCTTTGAGCAAGGCACAGATCATCGCTAAGGGGCTTGCGCTAGGGGTAGATTACTCTTTGACTGTATCGTGCTACCAAGCCGATGAGCAAGGACGGGCCTGTGGTCGCTGTGACAGCTGCCGCTTTCGCGCCAAGGGCTTTGCCGAAGCCGGTGGTCAGGACCCAACCCGTTATTGCTAAGAAGCGCATTTTAATGACTTTTTTGTCATAAAAGACTTGTCTTTTTCTCTGATGATAGTACTATGTCGCCCTCGTTTACGGGTCGTTAGCTCAGTCGGTAGAGCAGTTGGCTTTTAACCAATTGGTCGAGTGTTCGAGTCACTCACGACCCACCAATTTTCTTGCTTAGGCAAGTAAGCAATAAGCCCTCCTAGTGAGGGCTTTTTTGTGCCTAAAAATCTGTGTGCACTTTAGAAACTAGTGTCATGTAAAACTTTTCTGAGGTGTCCTTGAAAACCGCTCTCGCTAAATCTTGTCCTGCGCAGCCATCTTTAAGCTTATGGGAGCGTTTAGAGGCAACAATCACTCGGCTCAGTACTCGCAATAATTTCTGGCACCGCGTATGTTCGTTTATCTGGTTCCCCCTAGTTTTTCGAAGCGGCATCAAAATCCGCCATGTTGGGGCCGACGAATACATGGCCATACTTCCGTTCAAGCGTGGCAATCGCAATTTTTATAATGCTATGGCCGGTGCTGCTTTGCTTGGCAATAGTGAGGTGGCTGCAGGGGTTTTTCTATTCAATAATTGCGGCAGTGAATACGAGGTGGTGTGTAGAAAATTTTCCTACAAATTTTTACGGCCTTGTTATGGGCCGGCGGTTTACAAAGTAAAAAATGCCCAGGAACTGCGTGAACAATTGCGCAGTAAAATTGCATCAGCTGGTGAGTTCAATATCACCGTCGAGATGAAGATAGCGCAGCAGCAGAACTCTGGTCGACATCTAAGGATTGGCAAATCAGAGCTAAGTTTTCACTGTACGCCAAAGTTGATGGTCAAGGAGCGTATCGAAAGGCGCAAAGCAAGGAAGCGCATGCATGAGTAAACTGTCGACTTTGTCTTGGGGGCTATACTTAAGCTCTAGCTGGACATGGTGTATAGGAATGTTCTTGCCTGTTATTTTATTGCAGCGCTACGGCTTGGCAGGGTATTTAGTCTTCGCTATTCCGAATGTGATTGGCTGTACGGCGTTTGGCTATGTGATGGGTAATCCAGAACGTTCGCGTAATTTTGTGGCTCGTCACACCAAGCTAATGATGGCATTTTCCTTGGTGACCATTATTTTTCATTTTTATTTTCTATTGATGTTGTTGCGTATTCACGATGTCGGTTTAGCCATCTGCTTACTGCTTGTTCTCGTAACCGTTGTATTGTTGATTGCTAGTTTACGTTTATCAATGCGAAGCTTTTTGTGCCTAGCCTTGCTAAGTTATGGGGCGTCGCTTGTCGCAGGTAGCAGCTTATTTGACACTGAATTTCTGGTGCAAGGCTCGCAAGCTTGGTATGAGGCGTTTTATTTGCTGCCTCTGACTGGCATCGGTTTTTTACTCTGCCCCTATTTCGATCTGACTTTCCATAAAGCATTGCAGTGCGCACCAAGCAAACATAGTTTCGCAGTTTTCGGTGTAAGCTTCGTCCCGATGATTCTCATTACCGTGTTCTATCAAGACATCGTGCTTGAAGCCATGCCCATACTATTGTTGTTGCATCTTGGTGGGCAAGCGCTGTTTAGTATGGGCGTTCATGCGAAGGAGTTGAGTCAGCAGATCAGTGTGGCAACGCGTACGAAAGTGTTATCAGTATCTTGTGCATTGCTATTAATGGTAGGCGCAGTGATGCTTTGGCCGAATCAAACGACACAGTTTTGGCTGGATAATTATTTACGCTTTTTTGTGTTCTACGGGGTCGTGTTCCCCGCGTTATTGATTGCCACGGCAATTGATAAAAAACATTATCCGCTATTGTTAATGAGTGTGCTAATTGCTCTGCCATTTTTAGAACTGGGAGTCATAGCGCAGATCTCATATCTGGCAATCGTCCCAGCTGTCATTGTGCTTTATTGGGCTTGGCTTGCTGTGGTCAAAGGCAAGCCAGAGCCTATATCACGCCCATCGCATCCATCGCGCGTGCCACACGCATAAACCCAGCGATATTGGCACCGGTCACATAATTTCCTGGCGCACCGTACTCTTCGGCGGTTTCATGGCAGCGACGGTGTATGTCGATCATGATTTGCGCCAAACAATTTTCGGTATGCTCGAACGTCCATGACGCTCGGCTGGCATTTTGTTGCATTTCAAGTGCCGAGGTGGCGACACCACCGGCATTGGCAGCCTTGCTTGGGCCGAAAGCAATTTTCGCTTCTTGGAAAATTTTAACGCCTTCTGCAGTCGTTGGCATATTGGCGCCCTCGGCTACAGCGATACAGCCATTGTCGATGAGTGTCTTTGCATCTTTGCCATTGAGCTCATTCTGGGTGGCACAGGGCAGGGCAATATCACAGGGAATGTCCCAGATACATGCGTCTTCCATGTACTTCGCTTTTTTATGGGATTCGACATAAGCGCTAAGACGGCCGCGCTCGACTTCTTTAATGCGCTTGACGGTGTCTAAATCGATTCCTTGTTCATGGAGAATAACGCCACTGGAGTCTGAGCAGGCTACGACTTTCGCCCCTAGGCTCTGCGCTTTTTCAATCGCATAGATCGCGACATTACCGGAGCCAGAGACAATAATTTTCTTTCCCTCTAATGAGTCGTTGCGAGTCTTGAGCATTTCCTGGGTGAAGTAAACAGCGCCGTAACCTGTAGCCTCTTTGCGTGCCAAGCTACCACCCCAATCGGTGCCTTTTCCCGTAATGACACCCGACTCATAGCGATTAGTGATGCGCTTGTACTGGCCAAACAGATAACCGATTTCACGGCTACCAACACCAATGTCGCCAGCAGGGACGTCGGTATAGACGCCAATGTGGCGATAGAGTTCCGTCATTAAACTCTGACAGAAGCGCATGATTTCACTGTCGGACTTTCCTTTCGGATTGAAATCGCTGCCGCCTTTGCCACCGCCGATTGGTAAGCCCGTTAGAGCATTCTTGAAAATCTGCTCGAAGCCAAGAAATTTAATAATGCCTAGATAGACAGAAGGATGAAAACGCATACCTCCTTTATAGGGACCAAGGGCGCTGTTGAATTCAACTCGGAAAGCTCGGTTGATGTGAATCTCACCTTTGTCATCTTGCCATGGAACGCGAAAGATTATTTGTCGTTCGGGTTCACAGATGCGTTGAATAATTTTGCGCTCGGCAAACTCTGGATGTTTGCTCAACACAGGGCCAATCGTTTCCAGCACTTCGTGTACAGCCTGATGGAACTCAGATTCGCATGGATTGCGTTTTAAGAGCTCTTGATAAATCGGTTCTAGTTTTTCGTCTAAACTTGTACTCATGTATTTATCCCAAAAATGAATTTTTTAATCTGTCAATCCTTATGGGATCAATACAATGGACCCAGTAGTTTTACGTGCGGCTAAATCTTTATGCGCTTGGGCGGCATCTTTGAGGGCATAACGGTGCGCCACATCGATTTTAACTGCGCCGGACTTAATCACTTTCATGAGATCTCCAGCGACTTTCTTTAATTCCTCGGGAGTGCTCACAAAACTAAACAGAGTCGGGCGCGTCATCAGCAATGAGCCTTTCTGTGCAAGAAGTGCAGGCGGGAAGGCGGGAACGGGGCCGGAGGCATTCCCGTAGGTGACAAACAAACCGCGTTTATGCAAACAGTCCAGCGATGCAGGGAAAGTGTCTTTACCAATAGAGTCGAATACGACGGGTAACATTGCACCTTTGGTAATGCTTTTCACACGTTTAACAAAATCTTCTTTGGTGTAGTTAATAGGGTAGTCGCAGCCATTGGCTTTGGCGAGTTTCGCTTTCGCCGGTGAACTCACAGTACCAATCACGGTCGCGCCAAGGGACTTTGCCCACTGGCAAAGAATAAGACCAACGCCGCCGGCCGCGGCATGGACCAAAATAGTATCGCCTTTTTTGACTTTGTAGATCTGGCGAATTAGGTATTGCACCGTCATGCCTTTGAGCATCATCGCGGCGGCGACTTCATCACTAATGTTTTTAGGAACCTTCACGAGAATTCCTGCATCAAGGTTTAATTTTTCGGCATAGCATCCTGTGCCGGCAGTGCCACAAGCCACGCGATCACCGACCTTGAAACCTGTCACACCAGCGCCAATCGCCTCTACAACCCCGCACAGCTCACCGCCCGGCGTAAAAGGGGTAGGGACAGGATAAAGCCCCGTGCGTTGATAGATATCGATGAAGTTAACCCCAATGGCCGTGGCGCGAACAGTGACTTGCCCTTTTCGTGGTTTGCCTACTTTTACGTCCTGTAGTTGCATTACATCGGCGTCGCCGGTCTTTTCGATGACAATTGCTTTTGGCATTGCTTGCTTCCTTTGAAAATTTCCAATGTGTAAATAAGGGGTGTAATATCGCGACCTTACTATTTTGCTCACAACTAGGCGAGAGCTTTCTAAGACTAGCGTATGTCCAAAACTATCGAATCAACTCTGTCACTTGCAGCCGATACCAAGCTTGTCAAAGAGCATTTGGCCACGATTAATATGCCAGCGCATATGGATGCGGCAAAAATCGCCGATTACAAAGCGCGAATCAAACGCCTGCTTAAAGAGAAAGATGCCGTTCTCGTTGCTCACTATTACACCGACGCCTTAATTCAAGAGCTAGCCGAGGAGAGCGGTGGGTTTATCTCTGACTCCCTAGAGATGGCCCGTTTTGGGCGTGATGCTAAAGAGTCTACGCTCGTGGTAGCTGGTGTTCGTTTTATGGGCGAAACGGCGAGTATCCTTAGCCCCAATAAAACAGTGTTAATGCCGACTACAGAGGCGACTTGTTCTCTCGATCTGGCTTGCCCCGTTGACGAGTTTTCCGCTTTTTGTGATGCACACCCTGATCGAGAAGTCGTGGTGTATGCCAATACCTCTGCCGCCGTCAAAGCCCGCGCTGATTGGGTAGTGACCTCAAGTATTGCGGTGGATGTCGTCGAACACCTTGCCGCGCAAGGCAAGAAAATCATCTGGGCGCCAGATAAGCATTTGGGCGGCTATATTCAGAAAAAAACCGGTGCTGACATGCTGCTATGGGATGGTGCCTGTATCGTCCATGAGGAGTTTAAGGCTCAAGGTTTACTAGACCTCAAAGCAGTGCACCCAGAGGCGGCGATTCTGGCGCACCCAGAGTCACCGGATTCAGTGCTAGCGATTGCTGATGTCGTAGGCTCTACCACGCAGATTATCAATGCGGCGGTCAATATGCCCAATGAGTCGTTCATTGTGGCTACGGACAAAGGGATTTTTTACAAACTGCAGCAACTAGCCCCGAACAAACAGTTTTTAGTCGCGCCAACAGCCGGTAATGATGCCACCTGTCGAAGCTGCGCGCATTGCCCATGGATGGCAATGAACTCTCTAGAGAACCTCTATGAGTCACTAAAGCAGGGGAGTAATCAAGTCAGTGTCGATCGCGCACTGGCCGAAAAAGCGATGCGCCCGTTGCAACGTATGTTGGATTTCTCTGCATCGAATAAATTGAAGGTGGCTGGCAAGGCTTAATAGCGTGAGTTGCGTTCAAGTTGCTCAACATCGCGTGAGCGTTGGCGCAGCTTGGCGATAAGCGGGCCATTATTTTCCTTATCTGACTCGATGCGTAAGGCATAGCTAAGTTGCTCAGAAGCACTTCTAAAATCCCCTACGAGCACGAAATACTCCGCTCGGGCTTGATGCACTTTGCTGACATCGCCTACCAAACCCTGTGTCTCGGCAATCGTATACCAAAGGTCATGGTCTTCTGGCCTAATAACCGCATGTTTTTCAAGTACTTTTGCGGCCTCTTGGTAATTGCGCCCAGCAATCAATGCGTTGGCATAGGTCATGGTAAGCGGATGATTATTCGGATTAATTATCATATGACGGCGTAGAAAATCTTGGGCTTTGCCTGCTTCATTACTAGCCGTAAATATCTCTGCCTCAGTTACCACATAGGCGATGCGATTGGGTTCGCGCGCTAACAACGGGGCTAAGGATTCGTGGGCCCTATTGAAGTCGTTATTTTTCATATAGGCCAATGCAAGGCCGTATTGCGCGGCGCGCTTGTCGTTATCAGTCACTGCGTCCGTTAATGCTCTCTGGTATTGGTCGATAGCCACCTTTGCATCACTTTCATAATGCATCTGTACGCGCGCACGCATGAGTTGGTATTCAAGGCTGACAGTGCCTACGCGCTCGGGGTAGCGGCTTGCACGGCCGCGAGTATCGGCAACGCGAGCCTCTGTGACCGGGTGGGAGAGCAAAAACTCTGGAGGTCTTGTGCCAAAACGGTTCATGCTCGCGAGTCGTTCAAACATCGCTGGCATCTCGTCTGGGTCATAACCTGCATCATACAAAGTGCGAATACCGACGCGGTCGGCTTCCGCTTCGTTGTTACGGGAAAAACGCAATTGGTTCTCAATGGCACGGCCCTGTGCGGCCATAACCGCCGCTTGCCCTGTGTCACCGCTGGAGGTTCCCATCACAACGATACTGGCTAAGAGTGTGGCAAGCTCTGGAATTCTGCGGCGTTGGGCGTCCTCGACGCTGCGCGCGAAATGGCGTTGGCTGACGTGTGCAAGCTCGTGCGCCATTACTGAGAGGAATTCGCCTTCAGTATGGGCATTGAGAAACAAGCCGCCATTCACGCCAATAATGCCGCCAGGGGCAGCAAAAGCGTTGAGCTCAGGGCTGTCGATAATAATAAAGGCCAGGCGATAATCTTTCAGTTCGCTATGCAACGCTAAGTTATGGGTAATATTGACCACATAGTCGTTGAGCAGTGGATCGGCGATCGTTTCGCTGCTGCGCCGCACAGAGCGCAGAAACTCGCGGCCAAGCGTGTACTCATCATCTAATGAGATAAGGCCTGAGATGCGATCTCCCAAGCTTGGGAGTTGTACTTGTGCTATGGCGATTTGGCTGCTCAATAGGGCAGTGGCTAACGCAAGTTTAGTCAATTTGATGGCGTGCATAAATTCTCTAAATAGGAAACAAGGTCGCTTGGACCACTGTAAACCTAAGACCGGTACAAGCACAAATAATTCCATGGGCTTTCTGATGATGCGGGGCAATTGCTAGGCATTTTGCAAGTTTGCTTGCTAAAATACTGCCCCATGGAAATCAATGTAGATTTAGAACTCGACGCGAGCGGGCTTAGTTGCCCGTTGCCTTTACTTAAGGCCAAGCTCGCCTTGAATTCATTACAAGCTGAGCAAGTATTAAAGGTGATTGCCACTGATCCAGGGTCAGAAAGAGACTTTGAAGTGTTCGTGCAACAAAGCCGGCATACAATTCTCGCGTTCGAGAAAGACAATGCCATTTACCAGTACTGGATCCAAAAAGGCTCATAAGCATCTATGCGACAACTCCTGCGAAGTTTCTTCGATCGATATTTCCACGACGAAGAAGCGATTATCTTCTCGATACTCTTAGCTATCGGGCTCATTGTGTTGGCTACCATGGGGTCATTCTTGGCCCCATTGCTCGCCGCTGTAGTCACAGCCTATCTATTGCAGGGCTTAGTGAATACGCTGTTACGCTACTCTGTGCCCTATATGGTGGCAGTGACAATCGTCTACGTTGTATTCATCAGTTTATTTGTGGCCATCTTATTGTTCCTGCTGCCGCAAGCATGGGGGCAGTTGGGTCGGTTTATCAATGACTTGCCCCGTTTGATTAGTGAAGGGCAGGAGTTGCTGCTGCACTTACCTGAGTCCTACCCTAGCTTAATCTCAGAACAACAGATTCAAGACCTCATTAATACCATTCGCGGCGACTTGGCAGTGTTTGGGCAAATGGTTGTTTCTTATTCAATCTCGAGTATTCCACGCATATTCGACTGGCTAGTCTTTCTTATTCTGGTGCCGGTACTGGTGTTTTTCATGCTGAAAGATAAACACCTACTGGTGCGTTGGATCAGCAATCTATTGCCGCACAATCGCCCCTTAATGCTGCAAATCTGGAAGGAAATGGACGAGCAATTGGCCAATTATATTCGCGGAAAGGTTCTTGAAGTTATTATCGTAGGGCTTTGTAGTTACTTAACATTTTTTGTTTTAGGCGTGAATTACGCGCTTCTCCTATCGGTACTAGTGGGTTTGTCGGTAATCGTGCCGTTTATTGGGGTAGCGGTGGTGACCTTGCCAGTGATGCTGGTGGCCTATGTGCAGTGGGGCTTCGGTGGTGAGTTCTACACCGTGGTGCTAGCCTATGGGGTCATTCAATTGCTTGATGCCAATGTTCTTGTGCCAGTGATCTTCTCCGAAACTGTTAACCTGCATCCGGTGGCCATTGTCAGTGCGGTACTGGTTTTTGGTGGCATCTGGGGCTTGGCTGGCGTGTTTTTTGCCATCCCACTGGCAACATTCATCAAGGCCATTATCAATGCATGGCCAGATACTGCTCACAAACCGCCCCCACAGGGCTAGACAAACATATTTCAGCTGCTAGATTTTGTCCCATAAGCAAGGGATGTGGTACAGTCGCGCCCCGTGTTTACAATCTCTAAGGCTAGAGGAATAGTAATGATTCAAGGCAGTATCGTGGCTATCGTCACGCCGATGTCACCGGACGGTGAAATCGATTATCCAGCATTCGATCATTTGATTGATTGGCATATCGCTAGCGGCACTGACGCGATCGTTGTGGCAGGCACAACTGGTGAGTCGCCGACAATCACTGAACAAGAGCATTGCGACCTTATCAGCCACTGCGTTAAGAAGGTGGCTGGGCGTATTCCCGTGGTGGCGGGCACAGGCTCAAACTCCACACGCGAGGCGATATTCTTTACGGAAGCTGCTAAAGAGTACGGCGCAGATGCCTGTCTCATCGTCGTGCCTTACTACAATAAACCTAGCCAAGAAGGTTTATACCAGCACTTTAAGAAAATAGCGGAAAGTGTTGATATTCCTCAAATATTGTACAATGTTCCTTCGCGCACAGGCTGTGATTTACAGGCGCAGACAGTATCACGCTTGGCTGATCTGACTAATATCGTTGGAATCAAAGAGGCTAGTGGCGATCTTGATCGTTGCAGAGAGTTATTAACACTGTGCGGAAATCGCATTAGTATTCTAAGTGGTGACGATGCCACGGCACGGCAACTAATGTTAGCCGGTGGCAAAGGCAATATATCTGTAACCGCCAATCTTGTCCCTGGGCAAATGCATGATATGTGCAAGCGTGCGATTGCTGGCGATGCGGTAGGGGCCGAAGCGATCGATACACCGTTGGCTGGGCTGCATAGTCGTTTGTTCGTAGAGGGTAACCCGGTGCCAGTGAAGTGGGCGATGACGCAAATGGGCTTGATTCAATCAGGGATTCGTTTGCCCCTAGTGGAACTGAATCCCGCTTTTAGAGTCCCAGTAGCTGATGCAATGCGCGCTGCAGGTATTAGCATCGCGTAATATCCGTTTTGGCAATGGTGCCATGGCGAGTGACCGTAGATTTAGTAATGAGAGGCTCAATGCAGGCTTTAAAACCGATTACGATAGGAACTTTGCTCCTCAGCACCCTCGCAGGATGCTCATACCTCACAGGGGATGATGGGTATTTTCGCGACCGGCAAGGAGACTACTTGGTGGCACCAACAGCGCCGCCAATGGACATTCCACCCGAGCTTGATAGTTACACGCTTGACGCGCTCTATGTCGTTCCCGAAGCCTTGTCAGAAGATCGCGCCTTCTTCTTGCGTGCGCCTGCGCCTCGTGAGCTAGACACGAATATTCGTGAAGGCGTCGTTGTGCAACGTTTCGGTGATCGTCGTTGGATCGTCATCGGTGCTGAGCCAGGGCAAGTATGGCCTCGTATGCGTGATTATTGGTCGACAGCGCAGATACGCTTAGCAGCAGAAGATCCAAGCCAGTGGCAAATGGAAACGATTTGGTTAGGCGAGGAAGGTGAGCGCAATAAATACCAAGTGCGAATTGAGCCAGGGATCCACTCAGGCAACTCTGAGGTGTATGTTCGACAAGTCTCTGAGAGCTATGTAGAGGACCCAGACGCCGAGATAAATTGGCCTGAGGACTCAGCCAGCCTGGAGTTAGAGCATGCCATGCTTGATGACATCTCTTTGTACCTTGCGGATCGAACAGACCTTTATCGTGCCTCATCGGTTTCTTTGCTAGCCGGTAGTATTCAGGCCGAGAGTAAAGCCAATGTTCAGCCTACAGGCAGTGGTGATGTTCTGCAGATTCGCGTCGATTTTGACCGTGCATGGTCGCAAGTCTCGCAATCATTGGATAACGCTAACATTGAAACGATCGACAGTGATCGTGATGCAGGTGTTTATACAGTGCGCTATGCCGGAGATATTGACGAAGACCAGCCAGGTTTTTTTGGTCGACTATTTGGCCGCGGCAATGATGAAGAGTTAGTGCCCGTTGAATTTGCGGTGACTATTAATGATGAAGGGGATCGTGTTGTTGTGACCGCTGAGTCTAGCGATAATGCGGCAACGAATGAATTGCATGACGCCTTGATTCGCGCTATCCATCGCAATCTTATCTAAACCCATTCCTATGCCTTCTCAGTACTCCTGAGAGGGCAGGACTTGGAGTTCTTCGCATGTCTATGACACCTGAAACCCTCGTGTTTGCCGCCATTGCAGCGCTGTTGGCGATCGTGTCAATTCTGCAGTTTATCCGCCGAGCTCCCAATCAATCGGGGCAAGTAGCTGTCCTAGAAGAGCGTCTGAGCGCCAAGCACGCTGAACAGGACGCCTTGTTAGCTCGAATACACCTATTGGAAGAAGAAAAGGCTGAGCAGGCCCGCACTGAACTGCAAAATCGTGAGCAGATCGCCCAATTAAAAACTCAAATTGAACAAGAGCAAAAGCAGAATCAAGAAAAGCTGCAGTTGCTCAATGATTCGCGCGAGCAGATGACTCTGCAGTTCAAAAGCATTGCTAGTGAAATTCTCGAAGACAAGAGCAAACGCTTCACAGCCAGCAATAAAGAGAGTATTGCCGAGATACTGAAACCTTTGAATGAGAAAATTCATTTATTTGAAAAACGCGTCGAAGAGACCTATGACCGCGAATCCAAAGAACGCTTCTCTCTAGCCCGTGAGATTCGCAGCTTGCAAGAGCTAAACATTCGAATCAGTGAGGACGCAGTAAATCTCACCAATGCGCTGAAGGGCGAGAGTAAGACGCAAGGCACATGGGGTGAAGTCATTCTCGAGACGATTCTTGAGAAGTCTGGCTTGGTGAAGGGGCGAGAATACGAAACTCAAGTCAGCCTCAAGGCCGAGGACGGGTCTCGTTCGCAGCCGGACGTCATCGTGCACATGCCCGAGAACAAACAAATCATTATTGACGCCAAGGTGTCATTGAAAGCTTACGAAGCCTATTGTTCCGAGGATGACGGCACGCGCCGAGCTGAATTTCTCAAGCAACATGTTCTGTCGGTGCGCACACACATCAAGACGCTGAGTGGAAAAGACTATCAGAACCTGATGTCGATCAATTCCTTGGACTTCGTATTGCTATTTATGCCGATAGAAGCGGCGTTTTCTGTCGCGATTCAAGAAGATGGTGAGATGTTTACCGATGCATTTGAAAAAAACATCATCCTGGTAGGGCCATCGACTTTATTGGCAACGCTGCGCACAATTCAGAATATATGGCGCTATGAGCAGCAGAATCAAAATGCGCTAGAGATTGCCAATTCGGCAGGGCTGCTTTATGACAAATTTGTTGGGTTCGTGGGCGACTTGGATGAGATCGGTAGCCGGATTGAGGCGACTCGTAAGAGTTATGACAAAGCCCACAACAAACTAGTGTCTGGACGTGGAAACCTGGTTGGCCGCGTCGAAAAGCTCAAGGCTTTGGGGGCACGCACGAGTAAGAAGCATTCGGAGAACTTATTGGCGCAGGCCGATATTGACGAGAACGACAAGCTTGAAGATCAGCGCGGTCCTAAACACCAAGACGAACAAGATTAGAGTAGATGATGTTAAAAGAAATACACGATTTTCTTCCCTGTGAAACCCCCCAACAATGGCTAGATGAAGCACTGCGCCAACCCGAAGTGCTATTGATTGATCATGCCAACTGCGAGAAGAAGGCCGCGGCAACGGCGATGAGTCTGCTGTATCGCTATTCCGAGCACACCGAGCTGCTTCGCAAAATGTCCCAGTTGGCGCGCGAAGAATTGCTGCACTTCGAACAAGTCGTCAATCTTTTAGCACAGCGTGACATCGACTATATCCATTTAGGGCCTTCGCGTTATGCCGGTGGGTTGCGCGAACATCTGCGCAAAGATGGTATGAACGTGTTGATCGATACGTTGATTGTTGGGGCGTTTGTGGAGGCGCGTTCGTGTGAGCGCTTTGCCAAGATCGCACCGCTATTAGACCCAGCGTTAGAGAAGTTTTACCGCAGCCTATTGAAGTCTGAGGCGCGGCATTATCAAGATTATTTAGCTCTTGCGCAGCTGTATAGCGATGCCGATATTACCCCGCACGTCGAGCGCTTTCGCGCTGTCGAGCGCGAACTGATCGAGAGCCCAGATCCTGAGTTCCGTTTCCATAGCGGCGTCCCCGCACTCTAATGGCTTATTCTCGACAGCTTGCAGGGCGTTGCAGGTTGTTGCCTAGCTTGCTGCCTAACGTATTGAGTTGTTGACAACTAATTGCCGTATTGCCCGTTAGGACTGCGGAGGTCAGGCTATTCATCGCGATCAGCGTTTCGATATCACGTACTCGGTTATTGGGAATGTTTAAAGAGCTTAAGCGAGGTAAGTTGCTCAATGGGGCAACACTGCTAATTCGATTATTGCTCAAATCCAGAAATTGCAGTGCTTTGAGTAGAGAGATTCCCTCAAGATTTTCGATCTCCCACCCAGAGCATGACAACACAGTGATGCGCTCGAGTTCGGCGTTGGGTTGTTGCAAGGCCAGATTGATGCAGCCTTGCAAGCCGGGGTCTGCAAAGCGATAGGCTGTCGCATTAGGGCGTGGATCGTATACCGTTTGATTATTGATGCTCACGGCATAGCGCTGGGAGCAGGCACTGCTCAAAAGGGCAAGGCCGAGTAGACAGCTAATCTGAAATAGTAACTTTGTTTGCACGGCTGAGCGCTCCTAAAGGAAAGACTGCGACATTGCCTAGCATTATGACGCATCCCGTGGGGAATTACCGCTATGTTGCCTCTTTCTCGGTGGAAATTCGGGACTAGTCCAGTTAGTATTCGTTGCCCTAAGTCCGGTGATTTTAGGCAGCCTTGAAGGTTCAAGGCTCTGCTTACATCGCCTATAACCATTAGATAAACATCAATGAAGGAAGTCACCATGAATTTTCCCCGTTTATTGAGCCTGCGCAGTGTAGTTTTGGCTGTCTCGCTTACCGCAATGAACGCGCAAGCAGCCGATAGCGCAGTAGATCTGACATCCCAAGAGAATCAGATTAGCTACAGTATCGGTGTCAATATTGGTCAAAACCTTGCTGGTCAGGGCATCATGGGCGCAATTAACCTTGATGCGTTCTTTGAAGGCATTCGCGATGTTGTCACGGGTGAGCCGCAGCTAACGATGGATGAGATGATGGCCGCGTTGGAGGCTTTCCAGACGCAGCTGATGGAGCAGCAAGCCGCCGAAGTGGCCGCGATTCAAGCGGAGAGCGAAGCATTCCTAGCCGCCAATGCAACAGCAGACGGCGTGATGACAACTGACTCTGGTCTGCAGTACATGGTTATCGAATCTGGCGATGCCAGTGGCACGTCACCAACGCTAAATGACAGCGTATTGGCCCATTACCATGGCACATTTATCGACGGCAATGTCTTTGACAGTTCAGTCGATCGTGGCGAACCAGCAGAGTTTGGCGTAAGCCAAGTGATTGCCGGTTGGACTGAAGCATTGCAGATGATGAAGCCAGGCGACAAGTGGCGCTTGTTCATACCTTCGGATCTCGCCTATGGCGATACCGGCTCTGGTCCTATTGGTCCATACGCGGCGCTAATTTTCGACGTAGAGCTTCTACAAGTTAACACGCAGTAATTGATATAAGTGGAGTAGTGGATGGGTAGTTCGGCGCAGCAAGCAATGCCTTTGGATGACTTTAATGTCGGTTTGTTAAAGTTTATAGCCGAATCACCCACCCCCTTTCATGCAACGCAAAGCCTTGCTGCCTTACTTCAAGGGCAAGGTTTTACGATGCTCGAAGAATCGCAGTCATGGCAATTACTGCCGGGCGGACGCTACTGCGTTAGCCGCAACGGCTCCTCACTTATTGCCTTCACCATCCCTGAGCCTAGCGCCAATGGCGACCCAGTGCGCGATGGGGTGAATATGTTCGGCGCTCATACCGACAGCCCTTGTTTGCGAGTAAAGCCCAATGGCGATATGCGCAAAAACAACTATCTGCAATTGGGGGTTGAGGTCTATGGGGGCGCGCTCTTTAACCCTTGGTTTGATCGTGACTTGTCCATTGCCGGGCGCGTAGATTTTCTGTGCAAAGACGGCTCTCTGGATAGCTGCCTGATTGATTTACAACGCCCAGTGGCGATTATTCCAAGTCTGGCGATTCACTTAGATCGCAAAGCCAATCAATCCCGCACTGTTAATGCGCAGTTGCACTTGCCGCCAGTATTATCGATCAAAGGGGCAGAGGGTGACAGTTTCGACGATCTATTATTATCGTGGTTGGCGCAATACGCGCAGCGTGATGACGCCAGCAAAGTGCTCAGCCATGAGCTTAGTTTTTATGACACCCAACCGCCGGCATTGATCGGTTTACATAATGAGTTTATTGCATCGGCACGACTCGATAATCTTCTGAGTTGTTATATCGGTGCTAAGGCGTTGGTCGAGTCTGATAACAGTGCCTGTAACTTATTGGTGTGCACAGACCATGAAGAGGTAGGCAGTACATCTGCCGCTGGTGCCAACGGGCCATTCTTGCGCTCGGTATTAGAGCGACTGCTTGCCGACAGTTCAACACGGGTTGAAAAACGGGCAGAAGATTTTGAGCGATTGATTCGCAATTCCATGATGTTGTCGGTCGACAATGCGCACGGCATTCACCCTAACTATATGGACATGCACGACGCTAACCATGGGCCCATTTTGAATCAAGGGCCAGTGATTAAGATTAATGCTAACCAACGCTACGCGAGTAATAGCCGTTCGGTCGCCTATTTTAAATCACTGTGCTTGGATGCAGACGTGCCGGTTCAGTCCTTTGTGGTGCGCAGCGACATGGGTTGTGGCAGCACCATTGGGCCGATCACAGCATCGGGAATCGGTGTTGAGACGATCGACGTGGGAGTGCCCAGTTTCGCTATGCACTCTATTCGTGAACTAGCCGGTAGCGAAGATGCTCATGGCTTGTATCGTGTAGCGAAGCAGTTCTTTAATGCGCAAAACCCTGACGTTTAAGCGCACGTAATGCAAAGCGCGCAGGGTGTAGGCTTTTGCTCACGGCGCTTTGTACCGGCAGCAACTCATTAGCGATTAAGCTTGCAAGGTACTCGCCGGCAAGAGGCGTATTACATAGTCCATGGGAGCCATGGCTCACACTCACATAAAGCCCATCAAGCATCGGTACGCATCGATTGGGATTTTTACGCAGCGTTTGCCCTAAGCCTTCATAAAGTGTTTGCAGCCGTGCAAAATCTGGCACTGCTCCAACCATCGGCATCCGATCAGTGCTTGTGGCTCTGATCGACACGCGTCCCCCAATGATTGCCTCTTCATCAAGTCGCGCAGCGCTTAGATGTTCTGCGATGCCTTCTAGATTTTGCCTATGTTCTTGGTTTGAAAGTGCCAGATCACTTATGTTTTTCGAATAGCTGGCGCCGACGCTGTGCAAACCCTGCCATGACGGGCTGATATAACTTCGACCACAAATCACACTGTGTATTTTTCTGCTTGCAGGGTTGTCCTTGAGATAACTTACTTGGCCTCTGATTGGCACGATTGGCAGTGGCGCAGTCTGCGCAAGTTGGGTGGCGCTATAGCTGTTGGCGATGACGACGGCGTCACATTTTACCGCACTAGCATTTTGCTCACCGTAGCTGACAAGCCAGTGCCCGTCTTTTGATTGCAAGCCCGACACCTTGCTATTGAGCTGTAAGCGAATATTGGGGTGTTGTAGATACGCATGACAAAGCTGTGCAGGGTCGAGGTAGCCACCAAGAGGCAAATACTGCGCCGGACCTGCTAATGCCAGGCCAGCTTTATCGCTGCTCTGTGGCGCAGATAATGCCTGCACAATGTCGTCAGCATAGTCGGCATGATTAACCTCGATGCCACGCGCTTGTCGGGCCTTAAAAGCAGATTCTAGATTTAAAACACCGCAGGGGCGCCAATTAATCTCTGGATGCTGTTTTTGCAATTGTTCAAACTCACGCACGGCATAAAGAAAAGCCTGCAGATTGAACTGTCGATTGCCATTGTCGGCATTGCTTAAGCGGCACTGCAGAACCGCCTGACGATTGCCCGATGCGCCGCTAGCAATTGCATCGGCTTGCTCAAGCACTAATACATTGAACCCTTTACGAGCGAGAGCGTAGGCGACGGCGCACCCAGCTAAACCGGCACCGATGACGACGATATCGGCGCTGCTGCTTGCATGGCTTGGGTCAATATCTAACCAGTGCAAAGGCTTGGCACTGGCTGCGCTCATGTGTGCAGCCTCTTTCGTGAAGGTCGCGGTGAGCATATGCCGCTTTTGAGCAAAGCCTTTAATTTTCTTGACCTCAAACCCTGCCGCGCGAACGCTTCGCACCACTGTTCCAGCAACGCTATAGCTAGAGAGGGTAGTGCCGGTTTTGCTAAGCCTGCGGATTTGTTCGAACAGGCTCGCGCTCCACATCTGCGGATTCAGCTTCGGTGCAAAGCCATCTAAAAACCAGGCATCGACCTTGGCGCTCGCTCGCAAAGGCTGTGCGCTGAGTAATTGCTCGGCATCGCCATAGTAAAGGTCGAGGATAATGGTGCTGTTCAGCGTCTTGTCTGTGAGCTGTAAGCGGTGATAGCCATGGGAGTGGTCTGGGTAATGCGCTAAGAATTGTTCGCTGAACTCGGCCAATTCGGGCCATTCTTGCAGAGCTTTGCGCAGGGCGTCTATGCGCAGGGGGTATTTTTCGCAGGCAATATAGTGCAGACGCAGGTGTTTAGGGGCCAGTGCTCGCCATGCCCGCCAGCAGCATAGAAAATTAAGCCCTGTACCGAGCCCCAACTCGGCAATGGTAAAGCATGGCTGTTCATTATTGCCTTTGGCTAGAGCCTCGTCTTGGTTTTGCCAGCGTTGTTTAAGTGCATTGCCGGCGATGAAGACGTATTCGGTTTCATCCAGTCCGCCTTGGCGTGAGAAGTAAATATCATCGAAGTGCTTGGAATAGGGGGCGCCGGAGTCCTGCCATTGGATATCGGCGTTTTCTAAGATGTGCTCTGGCGTTTTCGGCATGGCGCGATTCTAGCAGAATGCCGTTGAGTTTGTCTTAAGCCCCCGCAACTGTGGCATCTGCGCCCGATTAGGGTAAAATGCTCGTCTTTTCAATTTCGTACAGAGACTTAACACGCGCATGATCGAAGCCAATTTGACGATTCAAAAAATCAAGGATTTCAGCTCCCGCACGGACGTACTTCGGGGGTATCTTTGACTACGATGAGAAGAAAGATCGCCTAACAGAGGTTGAGCTTGAACTCGGAGAGTCCGGAGTGTGGGAGAACCCAGAGGCCGCGCAAGCATTAGGCAAAGAGCGGGCTGAACTGGAAATGGTCGTCAATACCATCGATAGCATGTATGAAGGCTTGGCCGATTGCCGCGAACTTGTGCAATTAGCCCAAGAAGAGAACGACGAAGATCTATTTGCCGAGGTAGGTGCTGAATTGGCCAAACTCGGAAGTAAGCTTGAGACCTTGGAGTTTCGACGCATGTTCTCTGGCCGTATGGACGCCAACGGCGCGTTTGTCGAGATTCAAGCTGGCTCTGGTGGCACCGAAGCGCAGGATTGGGCCGAAATGCTTTTGCGCATGTATTTGCGCTGGGGCGAGGCGAAGGGCTTTAAAGTGGAGGCGGTTGAAGTCTCCGCAGGCGAAGTGGCTGGCATCAAGAGTGCAACGATCTATGTCAGCGGCGAGTATGCGTTCGGTTGGCTGCGTACCGAAACAGGTGTGCACCGCCTAGTGCGAAAATCACCCTTCGATTCCGGCAACCGTCGCCACACGTCTTTTTCGTCCGTTTTCGTGTCGCCAGAAGTAGACGACGATATCGAAATCGAACTAAATATGTCCGATGTGCGAGTCGATACCTATCGTGCCAGTGGCGCCGGTGGGCAGCATATTAACAAGACCGACTCCGCGGTACGTTTGACCCACGAGCCTTCGGGCATTGTTGTGCAGTGTCAAAACCAACGCTCACAACACAAAAACCGTGATCAGGCGATTAAACAGCTCAAGGCCAAGCTCTATGAGATGGAAGAGTTGAAGCGCAAACAAGCGGCGCAAGAGGTTGAGGAGGAGAAGGCCGATATCGGTTGGGGGAGTCAGATTCGCTCTTATGTCCTCGACCAATCGCGCATCAAAGACCTGCGCACAGGGGTCGAAGTCAGTAATACCGGCGCCGTATTAGACGGTGATCTAGATAAGTTTATCGAAGCAAGTTTAAAAATGGGGTTATAAATCCAGTGACAAATCAAAAGCAAGCAGCAGAAGGTCAACAAGCTCAGGGCGCAGAAGTCGCACATGACGAGAACAAACTGATTGGCCAGCGTCGTGAAAAACTGGACGCCATTCGAGCTCAGCGCAATGCGTTTCCTAATGATTTTAGACGCAGCAATTATGCAATCGATTTGCTGAGCGCTTATGAGGACAAAGACAAAGAGACTCTGGAGAACTTGAAGCCGGAAGTAAAAGTGGCAGGCCGCATTATTCGTATGCGCGGGCCGTTTTTGGTGATTCAAGATGTCTCTGAGCAGATTCAGCTGTATTTCAACCCTAAAGAGTTGTCTGAACAGATGTTGGCCGAGATTAAAGCGTTGGATCTCGGCGATATCGTCGGTGTGCAAGGGCGTGTCTTTAGAACAGGCAAGGGCGAACTCACTGTTTGGATCGAAGAGCTGCGATTATTGACTAAAGCCTTACGTCCGCTGCCAGACAAATACCGTGGTTTGTCTGACACAGAGGTTCGCTATCGCCAACGCTATATCGATCTAATCGCTAACGAAAGTTCGCGTGCGACTTTTGTGACGCGTTCCAAAATTATAAGCAGTTTGCGACAGTTCTTCGAGGCGCATGGTTTCATGGAAGTGGAAACGCCTATGATGCAAGTGATTCCTGGGGGAGCGACGGCTAAACCTTTTGTCACGCATCACAATGCCCTTGATCAACAAATGTTTTTGCGTATTGCGCCAGAGCTCTATTTAAAAAGATTAGTGGTAGGCGGGTTCGAGCGCGTTTTCGAGATCAATCGTAATTTCCGTAACGAAGGTTTGTCGACGCGCCACAATCCAGAATTCACCATGATTGAGTTCTATCAGGCCTATGCCGACTACCATGACTTAATGGATTTGACTGAAGAATTGTTCCGTCGTATAGCCGAGGATGTGCTTGGTAAAACGACGTTAACTTATCAGGGGTTAGAGCTTGATTTTGGTCAGGCATTTACGCGTTTGAGCGTCACAGACGCGATCGTTAAGCATTGTGAAGGCGTGAGCTTAGAAACATTGCAAGATCGAGATTCCGTCGCAGCATTGGCAAAGTCTATGAGCTTGAAAGTTGATGATAGTTGGGGCGCAGGTCGCATCTGCATGGAAATTTTTGACGAAAAAGTTGAGCACCTATTATTACAACCGACCTTCATCACAGAATACCCAACGGAAGTGTCGCCGTTGGCGCGCGCCAACGATGACAACCCAGAGGTCACAGATCGATTTGAGTTGTTCATTGGTGGCCGTGAAATTGCCAATGGATTCTCTGAGCTCAACGACGCTGAAGATCAAGCGAAGCGATTTCATGAACAAGTGCAACAAAAAGACTCTGGCGATGATGAGGCGATGCATTACGATGCCGATTATATTACGGCATTGGAGTATGGCTTGCCGCCAACGGCAGGAGAAGGCATTGGGGTCGACCGCCTAGTGATGTTATTCACTGACGCGCCATCGATTAAAGATGTTTTGCTTTTCCCGCATATGCGTCCGCAGCACGACAAGTAATTTACGTCGATGGTTGTAGAAAAAGACCAGTCCATTGATCGAATCAAGCTCGATGACTCTTGGAAGCAATACTTGCTGCCAGAGTTCGAGCTTGATTATATGCGCGAGCTACGCGGTTTTCTGCGTGCTGAAAAAGCGGCTGGAAAAACCATCTTTCCCGAGGGCAAGAATATATTCAATGCCTTGAATGCCACTGCGTTCGACAAGGTGAAAGTTGTTATATTGGGGCAAGATCCGTATCACGGGCCCGGCCAAGCTCATGGGCTTTGCTTCTCAGTGCAAGATGGCATTGCAATCCCTCCCTCGCTTCGCAATATCTATAAAGAACTCTCGCAAGATATTGGAATTACACCTGCTACCTCAGGAAATTTACAAGCTTGGGCAGAGCAGGGGGTTTTGCTATTAAACGCAGTGCTGACTGTCGAGTCTGGGTTGGCGGCCTCGCACCAAAAAAAGGGTTGGGAACGCTTCACTGACAGTATTGTCAGTTTGCTAAATGACAAACGAGACAATCTTGTTTTTCTGCTTTGGGGAAGTTATGCGCAACGTAAAGGTGAGATGATCGATCGCTCAAGGCACTTAGTGCTTGAGTCAGTTCACCCATCACCATTATCGGCGAGCCGCGGGTTTTTTGGTAACCATCATTTTTCAAAAACCAATGCCTATTTAATAGAACATCATAAAACGCCAATCGACTGGCGAGTAACGAGCTAGAGTGAACAATGACTGAAGCACAAGGTAAAGAACAAACATGTGTAATCGTAGGGGCTAGTCATGCTGGCTCTTTATTAGCGGTGCAATTACGCAAAGAAGGTTGGGCAGGAAAAATAATTTTAATCGGGGCTGAAGAGTTCATGCCCTATCACAGACCGCCACTGTCAAAAGCCGTGTTAGCTGGTGAGAAAGAAGTCGAGAAGATACTTTTGCGTCCGGCATTGATGTATGCCAATAACGATGTGCAATTGCAGCTAGGCGCGCAAGTTACCAAGATTGATCGAACGGAAAAAACCGTTTCATTGAGCAATGGCGAAACTATCGCCTATGACAAACTAGCGCTTTGTACCGGTGCGACTCCAAAGCATCTGCCCATTGGTGAAGACTTGCCCGGTGTGCATTATCTTCGCGATGCGAATGACGTTGCGAGTATCCGTGCCGATATGAGTGAGGGCAAACAGGCCATCATTATTGGCGGTGGTTATATTGGCCTAGAGACAGCGGCTGTTATGGCCAAGAAAGGGCTGTCAGTCACGGTTGTGGAGATGAGCCCACGACTATTGCAGCGCGTAGCAAGCCCAGTGATTTCGGATTACTTTCGCTTATTGCATCAAAGCAATGGCGTGGAGATTGTGACAGAGGCGCAGGTGCAAGCCATTGCGGCTGAGCAAGAGCGTTTAGCTGTTCAGTTTGCAGACGGTAGCACTCGGCTAGCCGATATCGTTGTAATTGGCGTTGGCGTGGTGCCAGAAACGGGCTTGGCTGAAAGCGCAGGGCTTGAAGTAGCCGATGGCATTGTAGTTGATAGTTATATGCGAACTAACGATCCTGATATTTACGCCGCTGGTGATTGCACGGTGTTCCCATCACCACGCTATGGGCGTTTATTGCGGTTAGAGTCTGTGCAAAATGCATTGGACCAAGCGCGCATTGCCGCCACAAGCATCTGTGCCGGCGAAGTCGTTTACGATGCTTTGCCTTGGTTTTGGTCTGATCAATACGAGGTGAAGCTGCAAAGTGCAGGTTTGCGTTTAGATCATGAAAGTGAGGTGGTTCGCGGTGATCCATCGACGATGGACGCGAAAGGATTTTCAGTATTCTATATGCGCGGTGACCGGATGATCTCTGCCGATTGTGTCAATCGAGCAAAGGAGTTCATGGTCTGTAAACGCCTAATTGCGGAGCGCCTGCCTGTGAATCTTGCAGCCCTAGCGGACGAATCACTAGGGGCTGATCAGTTCGAAAAACAATAAGGCCTTATTGAGCAGGGCCTGTATAAACACAGCCACTTGTGCAGGTCTCGCGAATCTCGATAGTGCTCAGTTGCGGCAGATCGGGTTTGAGCTTTTCCCAAATCCATAGCGCTAGGTTCTCGCTTGTCGGGTTTTCCAAGCCAGGAATATCATTGAGATAATAGTGGTCGAGTTGCTTCCAAATGGGGGCAAATGCGGCCTTGATATCGCCAAAGTCCATGACCCAGCCTGATTGCTCACCAACCGGGCCTGCAACGGCAATACGCACCATGAAAGAGTGGCCATGCAAGCGTGCACATTTATGCCCCTCAGGCACATTCGGCAATCGATGGGCGGCTTCGAACGTAAACTCTTTGTAAATTTCCATGCGGCAAGTACTTTAGTCGGTGAAAAGAATGCGATGTTTGACCTACCTTAATAGGCTCAACGAGCGCGGTCGGGAATGTTACCGACAGTTCCGATTCAAGTACACAGGTGATTGCCTTATACTCGGTGGCAAATAACAGAGTATTTGAGCCTACATGTCTTTTATAGCGTTTAGCCGAGCCACATCACGCTTCCTGTTCAAAGGTCGCCGTTTACCGATATTGCTCAGTCTGCTAGTCACTTTCCTCGTCTGCTGGGTGCAAGTAACGCCTACTGCCGGCCTTAGTTCTTTGATAGAACGCCTTGATCACCTCATTTATGACCAGCGTTTCGCTGTGATGCCGAAACCGATCAAAAACCCAGAGAACAAGATTGTCGTAATCGATATTGACGAGCGCAGCTTGCAAGCAGAGGGGCAGTGGCCCTGGGATCGTTTTAAAGTCGGGCGTCTTATTGAGAAATTGCAGTCATATGGCGTGATCGTGGCGGGGTTCGACATGAACTTCCCTGAGCCGCAGCGCAATGCGATGCAAGACCTGCTAACGCGCGTGGATCAAGACAGCCTAGAACCCGATTTCCTCGCACGCCTCAATGACGTGGAATCGGTTCTCGATGGCGATACCTATATGGCCAATGCAATTGCGGATCCGGCGATGGATGTGGCGCTTGCGGTCTCATTTAACCCCGTTGATGAGGTGGAATATGGTGCGCTGCCAGAGCCAATTGTGAGTTTGGACTCAGCCATTGCCGATAAAGTACAGTTACAAGAGATGGCTGGCTACACAGGCAATATTGCGGTTCTACAATCGGCGGCACGGGGTTCAGGGATTATGAATCAACTACCAGATGTCGATGGGGTGGTTCGCCGAGTCCCCCTTGTTGTGCGTTATAAAGACCAACTTTATCCGACACTAGCGCTAGAGATGGCGCGCCTATATTTCTTCGAAGATGCCTTCGAATTGGTGACCTATCCTGTGGGCGATATTCACCAAGTGGAGGGGGTCAGAGTTGGTCATAATGCTGGGCAGTACGAGCTTGCAACAGATGCGCGAGCACAGGTGCTAGTGCCCTACGTAGGGCGTTCCGTGTTGAGCGGCGAAGGCTTGTATCCCTATGTGTCTGCCACAGATGTTTTAAACGATCGAGTAGAGCGTTCTGTGTTAGAAAACGCGTTGGTATTGGTTGGCACTACCTCGACTGGCATGTTTGATTTGCGTTCAACACCCTTGGAGTCTGTGTACCCAGGGGTCGAGGTACATGCCAATATTCTTAACGGTATTTTAGATTCTTTTGTTGTGCAAGAAATCTCCGCCGGTTCGCAAGCGGATATGAATGCCTTGGGCACCTCTGGGGCGGGTGCGTTTCCCTACAAACCTGTTTGGGAAGATGGCGCGATCCTCTTTAGCTTGCTTGTTGTGGGGCTGGCTTTAAGTGTTATCTTGCCATTTTTGGGGCCAGCCACGTTGGCTGGGGCAGCAGTAGTGCTCATTGCAGCGACTATATGGGGGAATTTTCAACTGTGGGCAACGGCAAAGATGGATATCTCGTTGACCTTGATTTTATTTTTAATCGTCGCCTTGTTTGTGCTCAATACTGCCTATGGATTTTTAAGCGAGCGGTTGACGCGTAAAACGATTAAGGGGATGTTCGATCAATATGTGCCACCTGCCCACATCGATGCGATGTTGGCCAATCCAGATGCCTATACCTTCGATGGTGAAAGTCGAGAAATGACAGTGTTATTCGCGGATATTCGCGATTTTACAACGGTTTCTGAGTCATTGAGCGCCACTGAGTTAAAGCAGTTGCTCAATGAATTTTTTACACCCGTTACCTCGATCATTTTCGAGCACAATGGCACTGTCGATAAATACGTGGGGGATATGATCATGGCATTTTGGGGGGCGCCCCTACATGATCCACAACACAGAAGTAATGCGGTGACGGCTGCCTTAGAAATTTTAGAAAAAGTCGAACAGCTGCACGAAGAATTTCCCAAGAAAGGGTTTCCTGCCATTAATATTGGGATAGGCATCAATACCGGCATGATGAACGTTGGTGACATGGGGTCAGTCTTCCGGCGTGCCTATACAGTGCTAGGGGATGCGGTGAATCTTGGTTCGCGCTTAGAAGGGCTCACAAAATTCTACGGCGTGAAGTTACTAATAGGTGAAGAAACCTATGGACAGTTGGATGGGTTTTTGTGCCGGTTAATTGATAAGGTCAAGGTGAAAGGGAAGGACCTTGCAGTAAACGCCTATGAGCCATTGTATAAGGAATCAGAAGCAAGCGATGCACTGCAAGCCGAAGTCGCTGACTATCACAGCGCGCTCGATTATTATTACGCGCAAGCTTGGGACTCTGCACATGAAAAGTTTGCAGCACTTCAAAAACAGTCTCCAAATACGTTGTTGTATGCGATATATTTAGAGCGTATCGAAGCGCTGCGCACGCAATCATTGGGCAGTGACTGGGACGGCTCTTTCCAGCATTTGAGCAAGTAATGCTTAACAGTTGAAAAGTGCGCAGGTCAAGAAAATTAAGCCGATAAAAAATCATTTGTCACAAGCGAGAAAACTTATTGACAAGAGACCTCAAGTCGGTAAAATGCGCGTCTCCTAATGCAACGGGTGTTTAGCTCAGTTGGTAGAGCGTCGCCCTTACAAGGCGAATGTCGGGGGTTCAAATCCCTCAACACCCACCATTTGTAATGGGTATGTTTTTAGTAGTTTGTGTGGACCGGTAGTTCAGCCGGTTAGAATGCCGGCCTGTCACGCCGGAGGTCGCGGGTTCGAGTCCCGTCCGGTCCGCCACTAAAAACACCTTATCGGTAGTATCCTCCCTAATTTGATCTCGTTGTTAACGCAATTCCAATCGATTATTTACAGCGAATTGCTCAAATTCTGTTTGCAGCTCAGTAGCAACAATTGCCGAAACAGACGCTGAATTTCGTGTTGCTCTTCACTATTATCTTGTCCTAGCTTTTCACAATGCCATTGCATGCAGGTTTTCTGTGAATCGGCATCGACGATTTTGAGATTTGGTTTGCCATCGAGTAATGAGGCATAAATGTAGTAGCCCATGATCTACACCTTTGTGTGCGGTTATGAAATTGAAGTCAACAGACATGACTAGATTAATCTAAATAAGAATCATTAACAACAACAGGGCTTAACGATGCTTGCGGATGTCCATTTCAGTGATCCGATACTGCAAAAAGTGCAGGATCCTCTGTTAGAGGCAAAAGGCATCTCGCTTAAAATGCTGCGCCTAGATCTGGTGCACCCGCTTGTTAGTGGCAATAAGTGGTTCAAGCTTAAACACAACCTAGCCGAGGCTCATGAGCAAGGCTATCAGGCGGTGCTGAGCTATGGTGGCGCCTATTCAAATCATTTAGTGGCACTTGCTGCCGCGGCGAAGCTTAGCGGTCTGCGCAGCATTGGTGTTATTCGCGGCGAGCTCGTAGAGCCTTTGAATCCCGCTTTGGCATTCATGCGCGCGCAGGGAATGGAATTGCATCCAGTCTCTCGTAGCGATTATCGGCTTAAAGAGGAGGCGAGTTCCAAGGCCGCTTTGCAAGCGCAGTATGGGCCAGTTTTCGATATACCTGAGGGTGGTGGCAATCGCTTAGGCTTGTTGGGCAGCGCAGAGATCTCGTCCTTCATAAAATTTTCACGGTCTGCAGTGGCCGGTTATGTCATGTTAGCCTGTGGTACAGCGGCTACCATGGCGGGGATTCTAACGAGCTTGCAGGGCGCAGCGCGGGTACTTGGCGTGTCAGTCCTAAAGGGAGCGGATACCTTGAGCCCGCAGATACGCCAGTGGTTGGTAGAGCAGGGGCAGAACGCGCCTTGTGCCTGGGAAATATTGCGCGACTACCACTGCGGTGGCTATGCTAAAGCCACCCCGCAGCTACGCCAACGTATGCACACGTTTACGCAAATGAGCGGCATAGCGTTGGAGCCTGTCTATACTGCGAAAATGATTTATGCTTTATATGACTTAGCCGAACAAGGATACTTTCCCAAAGGCAGTGAAATTATTGCGATCCATACCGGTGGATTAGTTGCTATGTGAATGTGGTAAATATTCCCACGAAGCGCTAGACTGTGACTTTCCGCTATACTAGCGGCAGGTTTAGACGTGTGTGCGTTAATTACTGGGAGATGGGAGCCATGAGTGCTCGCGATAAACACATCAGGGCAAGCATTAGACGTTTGTTATCACAAACGGCGTTGGGCCTATTTCTCGTCTCCTTAAGCGTTGTAGCGTTTTCCCAGAGCGTCCGTGAGCCGCTTTGGACTTATGCGCCATTTACTAGTCTCTGGCCTAGCCCTCCTGCCTATAGCATTGACCCGCAGCCGATCCAGATTGACAAAGCCGCCATCGCTCAGCTGAAAGTAGGGGATATTCTGCGCGCTCCCAACGGGGCGAATGGTGAACAGACGCAAGCTATTCAAATTACCCAGATCGATTATCTCGTAAATGGGGATGTGAGCTATCGTGGGCGATTGCTCGATGGCAGAGATTCGGGGCCATTTGTCCTGACGATCAACCAAGAAAGTGTATTCGCCTATATCGAGATCGGTGCACAGGTCTGGCAACTCTCGGCGCGAATGAGCAGCGGCGCACAAAGCTATAGTGGCTGGCTCTATCAGGCGGCGGCGCTGAGCGAACCTGCGCTTAATCGCGACTTTCTTATCCCTGATCGGCAGGTGAACCCACCAAGCATGCCGGTCATTGAGCCCACTACTATGCCCTTGGTCGTGGGCAACTCCTCTGCTAAGCCTGTAAATCAGGCGGCGCGTAACTCTGGAATCAATACTGGAAACTTTAGCATCTCTCAAACTAGCGCTACTGGGAGCGTTGTCGCCGGCGCCATAGCCGAAATTCGCGTGGACTTGCAAAATACCAGTGCCGAGCGCCATCAGGCCCTGACTCTTAACCTCTATTTCATTTTGGACAATAGCAGCCTAGTGGCGGCCCCAAGCGATTGTCAGCAGGGTCTTTTAGGCAGCCAAAAAGTATTGCAGTGCGCCCTTGGTGATTTTGCGCCTGGCCAGAGCAAATCGATAGTTTACACAGTGCGCAGTGATGCCAGTTCGAAGCCTCGACTTATTAGCACAGCA
>OJGX01000008.1_pt1 | contig 93645 bp, 82 predicted proteins | sample 1594661 | NCBI WGS metagenome assembly OJGX01 (sample SAMN05416839, study PRJEB24817) | seawater metagenome | isolation source: Sea water | place: Canada:Atlantic | collected 2013-07 | reverse complement strand
AGCTTCGATTAACTTTTCCATGACTTTTCACTGGCCTCCAATATGCACACTAACGTTCGAAACAGTGGCGCATCTATGCGTCCACCTGATTTCGCTTGTTAGAAATTCCTTTAAGGAAGGTCTTGATTAAGACAACGGCTGTAAGAAATGCCCCTGCGACGAGGAAAACATAGGCTGACATTACACCACGGATAGGCCCTTCAACATTTAGCGTAACGACATCCCCAAAGTCATCGCCACTTGTCAATACGAATAAAACTGAACTTACCGGCAACCAAACCACTCCTAGTGCCGCCATTTTTAAAGTAAAGCTTAGCGGAATATGTCCGACTACCGCCAATGGAGACAACACAAGGCCAAATGCTAGGCCAAGTATCAGGGGAAGTGCAATTTGCGGATCAAAATCATTCATAGCAAGCTCTTATAGGTCTAGAATCTGAGAATTGCCCAACAGATACCGAATGGGATTTTCTAACGCTCCAATAACCGGCAGCTGGAACGTAGCAAAGCGAAATGTAAGCTGTCCGGCGCCGCAAGCGCGGAGTTGATTGGCTTGTTATAACTCATTTGTCAGGAGCTCCTACGCTGGATTTACAGCTCGGACACTCCCACTTGTAGCTCACCAAATCACCAATGGCCATTGATACCTTATGATGAAGAGCTACCAGCTTTTCCTTTTCATCAAAGCAGTTGGTACACCACGGCCCTTTCCCATACCCATCAATTTCTCCTGATATAGGAAAATATACGTTTTCTCTCAATTCCAGTAGAAACCGAAAGTTCCGTGATTTACCCATTTCAGAGAGTTTTTCTCTTAACTCGACGTTCTCTTCCTTAACGTCAGCCAGGGCTAGCTTCAAATCTGCCAATGCATTTGTGAGTTCTGCAATCTGGAACTTCACAGTCGCATCATCAAGGGACGCTGTTGCTTGACGAATACCTTTCACCACATCCGTTGCAGTCTTCAGCGACTGAATCGCCGTAGTTATCGCTGTAAAGTCTGGCACTCGGCCTCCGTTGAGTTATAACAGCTTAGTTAACAGGACTACGTCCTCTTAACAATTATTAGCAGGACGCCTCTATATTTTTTTCTAGAATTTTCGCCCACTCTTAATGCATTGATTTTACTACTTAACTTTCATTTACTCTTTATCGCTAGGCTGTTAGAAGGACAACATCCCGACAACCCGTCAAATTAAAGGCACTATACTTAAACACAACAATCTAGCCAACTATTAAATCCGTTTTCTCCAGCGAAAGGATTCGCAACTATGAAATCACCCTCCTCTCCATTCCTCCGTTCTGTGTACGAACACATGATGGTAAATCGCTACAGCAAACGAACAATTGATACTTATCTGTATTGGATTACCTATTTCATTCGCTACAATGGCAAAGAACACCCATCAAAGCTGGATGGCAAACATGTTGAGTTGTTTTTGACCTATCTTGCGGTAGAGCGACGGGTTTCATCTACCACGCAGCGTTTAGCGTTAAATGCGATAGCCTTCCTCTACAACAAGCACCTCAACAAGCCTCTCGGTGACGTTGGTAACTTCAGGCGATCACGCGTTCAAGCAAAACTCCCAGTTGTGCTGTCTAAAACGGAGGTTCGTGAGCTCCTTTCGCACCTTACGGGTCAACAGCTACTTTTTGCTTCACTACTGTATGGTTCCGGCCTACGGCGCATAGAAGCTGTCAGGCTCCGTGTGCGCGACGTCGATTTCAGTCACCAACAACTAAGAATCTGGTTTGGTAAAGGCTTTAAGCACCGAATTACGACTCTCGCGCCTGAGCTACTACCTATGCTCGAACTCCAGATTCAAAGGGTCACTGTTTTATTACAGGAAGATTTGCTTAACACAAAGTCTCACGGGGTTTGGCTGCCAGAGGCACTAGCCCGCAAATACCCCAAAGCATCTACGTCACCCCAATGGCAGTACCTGTTCCCTTCGTCAAACTTGAGTATAGAGCCTGGAACATCGAACATTCGTCGCCATCACATTGATGAATCAGGGCCAAACAGATTCATACGCAAGGCTGCACGGCTTGCGGGGATAGGAAAGGAGGTAACTTGCCACACTCTACGGCATTCCTTTGCAACCCACCTTCTAGAATCAGGCGCCGATATTCGAACCGTTCAAGAGCAGCTTGGGCATCAAGACGTCAAAACAACTGAAATTTACACCCACGTATTGAAAAGAGGCGCACGAGGCGTACGCAGTCCGTTGAGTGATATATAGCACCCACAAAAAAGCCCCTACAAAGGGGCTTCTTCGATCACATCAAGCTAACACTTAAGGCATTACTTCTTCTTAAGCGCCTGCTCAAACAAGGCCGCCATTGTGCCCACCTGACGCTTATTCGCTGCTGCTGCCTCAAAGTCCTTCTTCTGGCGCGGTGCCGCTTGGCGTTGGTTGTTGCGGTTGGATGCGCCTTGGCGCCCTTGTGTGCTGCCGCCTGGGGCGGGTAGCTCATCATCTAGGCGCATGGTCATCGCGATGCGTTTACGGTCTAGGTCGACTTCTAGCACCTTCACTTTCACGATGTCGCCAGCGCTGACAACGTCGTGTGGGACTTTCACAAACTTGTCCGACAGGGCCGATATATGTACAAGGCCATCTTGGTGAACGCCCACGTCGACAAAGGCGCCGAAGTTGGTAACGTTAGTCACTGTGCCTTCTAGGGTCATGCCGGGCTTAAGGTCGCTAATTTTTTCGACGCCCTCTTTTAGCTCGGCGGTTTTGAACTCGGGGCGTGGGTCGCGGCCCGGCTTTTCAAGTTCTTTGAGGATGTCTTGCACGGTGGGCAAGCCGAACTCTTCGGTCACGTAGTCTTTTGGGTTTAGGCCGCGGATGAAGGCGGCGTCGCCGATGATGGACTTGAGGTCACGGCCATTTTTTTTGGCGATAGCCTCAACCACGCCGTATGACTCCGGGTGAACGGCGCTGGCGTCCAGTGGGTTGTCACTTTCGTTAACGCGCAAGAAGCCAGCGGCTTGTTCGAAGGTCTTGTCGCCAAAGCGTGGCACCAGTTTTAAGTCTGCCCGGCTTTTGAAGGCGCCGTTGGCATCGCGGTATTCGATGATGTTGTTCACTAGGGTCTGGTTCAGGCCCGACACGCGTTTGAGCAAAGGCACAGAGGCGGAGTTCACATCCACGCCCACGGCGTTCACACAGTCTTCCACCACGCCATCAAGGCTGCGGGCGAGTTTGACTTGGCTCACGTCGTGTTGGTATTGGCCTACGCCGATGGATTTTGGGTCGATCTTCACTAGCTCGGGCAGTGGGTCTTGTAGGCGGCGGGCAATGGATACGGCGCCGCGGATGGTCACGTCCAAATCGGGGAACTCTTGTGCGGCAAGTTCAGATGCGGAGTACACAGAGGCGCCAGACTCGTTAACGATCACGCGCGTGGCTTTAATCTCTGGGTGGGCTTTTAACAGCGTTGCCACAAACTGGTCCGTCTCGCGTGATGCGGTGCCGTTACCAATGCTGATTAATTGCACGCCGTATTGTTTGCACATCTTCAATAGGATGGCGGCGGCTTCGGCGATTTTGTTCTGTGGTTGATTCGGGAAGATGGCGCCGTGGTCGAGCACCTTGCCGTTCTCATCCACTACCGATACCTTTACGCCTGTGCGCAGGCCTGGGTCCAAACCGATGGTGACTTTTTTACCGGCCGGTGCTGCTAACAACAAGTCTTTGATGTTTTTGGCGAAGACTTCGATGGCGTCTTCTTCGGCGCGTTCACGAATCTCAGTTAAGAAGTCAGTTTGCAAATGGCTTTGAATCTTCACGCGCCATGTCCAGCGCACCACTTCTAATAACCATTTGTCGCCTGGGCGCCCTTCGTCTTCGATTTTCCAAAAACCGGCGATGAGGTTTTCGCAGGGGTGACGTGTACCCGCTTCCAAGTCTTTGATGTCGACGTTCAGTTGCAAGATGCCTTCTTTGCGCGCGCGGAACAAGGCCATGGCACGGTGCGAGGGGATTTTTTCTAAGGCTTCTGAGAAGTCGAAATAGTCACGGTACTTTGCGCCTTCACTCTCTTTGCCCGGGGCCACTTCCGAGATCACCTGTGCGCGCTGCCAAAAATACTCGCGCAGCTTGCCGAGCAGCGCGGCGTCTTCACTAAACTGTTCGATCAAAATATGGCGGGCACCATCGAGCACGGCTTTGGTGTCGGCAAAACCAGCCTCTGCGTTGATAAAGGCTTCGGCCTCTGTCTCTGGTGTTAGTGATGGGTCGGCGTAGAGTTTATCGGCCAGCTCTTGAATGCCGGCTTCGCGGGCGATCTGCGCTTTGGTACGGCGCTTTGGTTTATAGGGCAGGTATAAATCTTCTAGTTCGGTTTTGGTGCCCACACCGCGGATCTGCTTTTCTAGCTCTGGAGTGAGTTTTTCTTGTTCTTTAATGCTTTTTAAAATGGCATCACGGCGGTCATCGAGTTCACGCAAATAGTACAGGCGCTCTTGCAGCTTACGCAGCTGGGTGTCATCAAGGCCACCGGTGACCTCTTTACGGTAACGCGAGATAAAGGGCACTGTGGCACCTTCGTCTAGCAGGCCAACGGCGGCTTGCACTTGTGCGGGGTTAGCGGCGATTTCTGTAGCGATTTGATCAAATAATACGGACATCTTTTTTAAACCTGTAATGCGAGTATAAGGTAATTGTAGGAGCGGGCCTGCCCGCGATTAGTTTCGGCGTGGCACCGGACTATTCGCGGGCAGGCCCGCTCCCACAGTGGTTTGTTTGGGCGCTGGGGTCGCCTGCAGGCGGGCTCCTACAGTTTGCTGTTCATTCATCGGGGGCTTGCTGGCCTTGTTGCAGTTTGGCTTCGCGTTTTTCTTGGCGTTGTTGTTCGACGCTAATGCCGCGGGTGGCGCGTTCATTAAGCATGTCGATATGGGCCAAGAAGCCGCGCAGTACACTGACTTCCATTTGGTCGGGGCGGATGCGGCCAAATAGGCGGCGCATGCGCAACATCAGCAAACGGGGGTTGTCTGGGTCGTGAAAGTTCAGGTCGATCATCACTTGTTCTAGGTGTTCGTAAAAGCTTTCGACTTGCTTGCCGGTGGCCTTGGGCACATCCCATTCCACGCCTTCGGCGATCTCTTCTTCGGCAGGTTTAACTATTGGCTTGCCTTCGGCTTGGCGGCGCAGCAGTTCTTGGCGCACTTCATAGCTGATCACCATGACGGCGGCGGCAAGATTGAGCGAGCTGAGCTTTTCATCGGCAGGAATATTGACGTGAAAATGGCACAATTGCAGCTCTTCATTGGTCAGGCCTGAGTCTTCGCGGCCAAACACTAGGGCCACTTCATTTTGTACGCTGTCATCCACCGCTTGCTTGGCGCATTGGGGGGGCGAGATTAGCGGCCAAGGAATGCTGCGAATACGGGCGCTGGCGCCAATCACTAGGCCACAGCCACTCACGGCTTCTTCTAAGGTTTTGGTGACCACGGCATTTTCAAGGATATCGGCGGCCGAGACGGCACGGCCAATGGCCACGGGGCTGGGGAAATCCTCTGGATCAACCAAGGTCATCTTGCTCAGGCCCATATTCTTCATGGCGCGGGCTGCAGCACCAATATTGCCGGGGTGGGACGTGTTAACCAGGACGATACGGATATTGTTCGCACAGGCTTCTAAATCAAAGACTTCGGACAAAGCGGGCACCTCTAGTGTCGGGCTTAAATTCTCAAGCGCGCGATTATAGCAGGGAATCGGGCGCTGCCGTCTCGCTCACAATGCACATCTTGCGAAGAACAATGCAATCTGGGCATTTTTATATAAGACTGATTACGCGGTATTTGCTATGATTGCGCGACTTTTTAACGCTAGGTTTCTCTAAACATGCACGCTATTGTAAATATCGCCCTTAAAGCCGCCCGTGATGCCTCTGAAGTGCTCGCCCATAACAGCGACCGCCTTGACCGAGTTCGTGTAATCGACGACAGCAATGGTCAGGTCATTACTAATATGGACATGGACTCGGAAAAGACGATTCTGTACCACTTACAGAAGTCCTACCCTGAATACAGCATTCAATCCCGTGTTTCTGGGTTTATCGAAGGTGAAGACAAAAACAATGTGTGGATCATCGATCCTTTATGCGGCAGCGCCAATTATCGCCGCGGTATTGCGAACTTCTGCGTGTCTGTGGCCCTTAGCGTTAGCGGCAAGGTACAGCACGGGGTGTTGATCAACCCGATGCTGCGCGAGGAGTTCACTGCCTCACGCGGGACGGCAGCACAGGTCAATACTCTGCGCCTGCGCGTTAGCAAGAACACGACGCTCGACAATGGCTTGGTCACGCTTGGCACCGATGCGGCTAATGAAGGCCACAATGCCCTGCTCCTTGGCCTGCAAAAATCTTTATTAGAACAGCAATGCGATGCGCGCCTTACCGGTTGCGCGCCGTTAGACCTTGCATGGGTAGCCGCAGGCCGTGCCGATGCAGGTTGGTTGGGTCAAAATGACCCTTGCACCTTGGCCGCGGCCCTGTTGATTATTCAAGAGTCTGGCGCCTTGATCAGCGATGTAGCCGGCAGCCCAAATCTGGGCGAAGCGAAAGAGCTTATCTTCGGCAACCCTAAGTGCTTTAAGCAAATGCTGCAGCTACGCAAAGCCGCTGCCAATAATAAATAAGATCGAAGTGAGTTAAAAATCTGCAAGGGCGGGTCTTCTAGCGTAGGCAAACCACCGCCCTGAAGAAAACAAAAATACAACAAGATTAAGCTCTATCATCTCTGCTCCAAAACATCCGTGTGCAGTGGTTGTAAAGCTAGAGCACACGAACTAATGGCTGAAAGCTCCACAAAAAAGCGCCAGAGCTTGGTGCAAGACCCAATCCCCGCGACGCTGATTCGCATGACGGGCCCGATGATTATCGGCATGCTCATGATGTTTACCTTCAGCCTTGTGGACACGTTGTTCATCAGCATGTTGGGCACCGAGCCCCTTTCCGCCATCAGCTTTACCTTCCCCGTCACCTTTATGGTCATGAGCCTGGCCATCGGCTTAGGCATCGGCACCTCGGCAGTCGTGGCCAAATATCTAGGTTGTGACGAGCACGAAAAAGCCAAACAAGCCTCTACCGTAACTAATTACACGTCAATCGCCCTGGCCTTGGTGCTGTCGTTCTTCGCCTTTCTGTTTATGGACGATATCTTTCGCCTGATGGGCGCGAGTGAGGATTTGATTCCGCAGATTCGCCAATACATGACGATATGGCTCCCAGCTAGCGCCCTATTGGTGGGGATGACCACAGCCAATGCGGTGCTGCGTGCTAGCGGCGACACCAAAACGCCAAGCCTCGTGATGGCTGGGGCTGGGTTCATCAATGCGACCTTGGACCCGCTCTTCATCTTTGGCTTGGGGCCGATTCCTGCCATGGGCATTCAAGGCGCGGCGATTGCCACCTTGGCGTCTTGGGTCTTCGCCTTCTTCTATCTATTTTATTATTTGATCGTCAAATTGGAGCTGGCCTACCCCGGCATTCCTAGTAAAAAAATCTTCATCTCCTCAAGCCGCGAGATGCTTCGCATCGGCATTCCTGCCTCTGGGGCAAATATGATGACGCCAATAGCGGCCGGCATCATGACGGCGATTGCAGCCACCTATGGCGAGGCCACGGTAGCGGCGTTTGGTGTGGGGTCGCGCATCGAATCGATCGCCTGTTTGATCGTCTTGGCACTTTCTTCCACCCTACCGCCTTTCATTAGCCAAAACTTAGGCGCGGGGCGCACTGACCGCATCGCAGAATCTTATAAACTCACCATGAAGTTCATTCTGGTATGGCAGCTGGTGATTTATGTCCTTATGGCGATTGGGGCCGGTCTTATCGCGGCAGTGTTTACCCAGGACCCAGAGGTCAAACGGGCGATTCAGCTATTCATTTGGATCTTGCCTTTAGGCTATGGCTTGCAAGGCGTGATAATTCTGACGAACTCGGCGTTCAATGCATTGCATCAGCCCATGGTGGCTTTGTACTTGAGCATTGCGCGGTTCTTTATCTTCTATGTGCCACTGGCATGGATGGGTAGCCAGATGTTTGGTTTGGCAGGCTTTTACGCGGGGGCGTTAACGGGAAATGTCTTGATGGCAGTGTTGTCGTGGCGCAGTTTTCGCAAAACTCTGCGCGCCTACAGCAGTCCTGCCGTAGGCGCCGCAGCAGTTTAGCCGCCGAACAAACTCTTAATGCCGGCCATGATGCCGCCACTCTTTTGCTCGCTCGCCGGTGCTTGTGCAGCCGGAGGCGTATAGCTTTGCACCGCGGTGTCTTCAGGCGCTAGCTCTGGGGTTACCTGTTGGGCATTTTCCAGTGCTGCTTTTTGCTGATCGTCCACCAAGCTAAAGCTCTTATCTTCAACCCGTGCTGGCATATTCGTGCCATCTTCGTCGGCAAAACTTAGGCGGTTATTGCTCTCTTGGAAGGCAAGCATCTGCTGGCAGATCTCATTGTACTCTTCAGCACTCAGAAGCTCTGGGCACTCTTTCATATTCAATGTGAACTGGCGGTCATTGGCTGCTGATAAATAATGCAGGTTCTTCTTCGATGTCAGCAATAGCCCTTCTGCTTTCGCACGGTCATACAGCGGCGTGCCGCGCAGCGGAATATAGGGGAAGAAGAAGAAAAATTCAGGTTCGATGCGCTGGTTAAGCTCTAGTGTTTGGCGCATGTTCTCTGCTGTCTCCAGCGGCATGCCGACGATGTTGAAAGTCAGGCGATTGATGCCTGCCTTCTTGCAGTTCTCAGCCGCGTCGATCACCTGTTGGTTCGTCATTTTACGGCCCAGCATCGTCGAGCGATACGTCTCATCACCACTCTCAATCCCAAACCAAATAGTGTGACAACCCGCCTCTTTGGCGGATTTACAGAACTTCTCGTTCATTACTTCTACGCGGGAGTTGATGGAGAATGGCAGACCAATCTGCTCTTTATAGATCTCGAAGAAGGCACGCACAAATTTCAGGTTGGAGAGGAATAGCTCATCCCAGAACTCGAAATAGCCGACGTTGTAGCGGTCGCGCAGGCGAATCAGTTCATTCACCATGTCTTGTGGGTCGTATTTACGCAGGAATTCTTTCTTGGTTTTCCAACCATCGAGAATTGGCGTATTACAGCAATAGGTGCAGCGATAGGGGCAGCCACGGCCTGTCATTACCGGCAGCACGACCTTCTCTTTCGGCCCGAAGATGGACGTGTTCACGTCATCAAAGCTGCCGTCTTTTTCAAAAATATCGTAGTCAGGGAATGGCAAGGACGCGAGGTCGCCAATCTGGTGCGGCTCGGTGCGGAACACTTCGCCGTCTTCTAGTTTTTCCCACATGCCATCGACGGGGCCATCTTTACTGCCACGGATAAATTGAACAAGGTTGCCGATGGCATATTCGCCGTCGCCAACACAGATGAAATCGACATTCGGGTTTTCGATAGTCTGTTCTTGCGAGAGCATGGCTTGGTAGCCACCGATACAGATTGGCAGCTCAGGCTGCATCGACTTCAAAACTTCGAAGTAGGGCTCCATGGGGTACCAATGCGGGCTCATCACTGAGAAGGCAATCAGGTCAGGCTCTAATTCTGCAATACTGCGCGCGTAGTTCTCGGCGTTATAGGCCTCAGCGTCACGAATAATCAGGATCGGTTTTAGGATCACCTCTACCCAGGGGAAGTCGCGCTTCAAATACGCCGACATCGCCGCCAGTGGCATCGCTACTTCATTGCCATCAGGGGAGTAAAAACTAAAAACTAGACGCAGTTTCTTCTTATTGGCGGCTTTACCAAACCATTTGGATTTGGCTTGTGGGTAAGCTGGGCGTTCAGAGCTTACAGCAATAAGATCAGCGTTGGTGGCCATGCAGTTGCCTCGGTTCGATTGCGTAAAATTCAGTAATTGGGAGCGTTTCTGAATGCTTGAGTATTTTAGTGGGAAATTGTACCACAATGATAGCCCTGCACACTTTGCTTTCTTCACTGCCCTCTAGGGTAAAATTGCTCTATTCTTAACGCCTTCGCCCTAAACTACACGATAAACCGAGACGACAAAATTACAATGGATGCTTTAACTGCCTTACATAGCCGAATCTCTATCCCCCGCGTAACAGGCCCTGTGCCGAGCGAGACCGAACTAGACAATATGTTCCGCGCTGCATTGCGGGCTCCAGACCATGCCCAGCTGCGCCCTTTTCGCTTTCTACGCATTGAGGGAGACGCTCTTGAGCGCCTAGGTGATCTATTTGTCGCTGCCGCCAAGGCGCAGTCACCCGAGCTTAGCGATGACGCCGCCGCCTCTGTCCGTAACAAGGCACTGCGCGCGCCTTTAGTGATTGTGACGATCTCCTGCCCCGTCGAACACCCGAAAGTGCCAGAGTTAGAACAAGACCTTGCGGCCGGTTGTGCCTCTCATGCGATGTTATTGGCTGCACACGCACAGGGAATCGGTGCAGTATGGCGCACCGGGCCAATGTCCGAACACCCTATTGTGAAGAAGGGCCTTGGGCTTGCAGATAACGAGAAGATCAACGCAATGCTTTATGTTGGGCAAAACTCTGGCCCCACGCGGTCTTTAAAAGAACTCGCCATAAGCGATTTTGTACAGCGTTGGTAGCGCTTGTGCCTTACAATTAGCCTTAACTCGCACGACGACAACAATAAGAGACTACAGCCACAATGCGCAGAACCGTTTTTTCCACCCCCATTGTTACCCCCCTACTCCGCCTATTATCGATTGGCATCCTCAAGATAATCGGCTGGAAGGCCATTGGCCGCCCCGTTGAGAACGCCCGTTTTGTCTTGATCGGCGCACCGCATACCAGCAATTGGGATTTCCCGTTGATGCTATTAGTGGTGTTGAAGTTACGCTTGAAGGTGTATTGGATGGGCAAACACAGCTTGTTTCCCTTCCCTGTGGGCTGGTTTATGAAATGGCTTGGCGGCATCCCTGTCGATCGCAGCCGTGCGCACAATCTTGTCGACCAAACAGTAAGGCAATACCAAGAAAACCCTGAAATGATTGTGTTAGTGCCACCCGAGGGCACCCGCAGCAAAGTCAAAGAATGGAAGACAGGGTTTTATCGAATTGCGGTCAACGCGCAAGTCCCTGTGCTCATGGGCTATGTGGACGCGGCGACAAAAGAGGCGGGGTTGGCGGACTTCTTCCACCCTACCGGCGACATCGACGTCGACATGCCGGCGATCAGGGCGTTCTATGCCGACAAGGTCGGCATTAATCCAGAGAATGCTTAAGCAGATTTGTATTGCAGATTACGTAGCGTGATGTCGAAGACAAACGCGGCGTAGTCTTCGATAGACGTTTGCGCATGGGCAAACTTCCAACGTTTGAGATACCACTGCTGCAACATGGAGGTGGTATTCGCGGCCAACAGCTCTAAGCGGTCGTCTTCGAACAGACCCGCCTCAACCCCTGCCTTGAAGGTATCTAAAATCCGTTCATCAAACTTTAGCTCCATTGCCATGGCCGCTTCACGCTGCTCACGGGATAAGCCTTTGGCTTCTAGATAGCAGAAATAATACCAAGGGTGCATGATCTCATTCATGAAGATGTCGCCATAAATAATGGCTTTTAGGCGATGCACTGGCGACAGGCTGATGACGGCTTGATCAGACATCACGTCATCGATGGTTTTACGCAGGACTTCTTCTATGGCCGCAGCAAGATCATCTTTGCTACCGATATAGGCATACAAGCCGCCCATGCTAATGCCAGTTTCGCGAGACAAGTCACGCAGGCTCATCGCTTGAAAGCCTTTGCTGTTGGCCAACTTGAACGTGCAGGTAAATATTTTTTCTAGATTACCCAAGGCGATTTGCGGGTTTTTGATCTGCATTTTTTCGCGGTGCGTATCAAATACACGAGCCCAAAGAGGTTCGCCTTCCAATACCCAAGTTTCGCGGAACGCTTGTATGTTGATGTTTTCTGGCCAGCTACTCATCTTGGTCTTATTCTCCGTCAATGCGCTATCAAGTGTAATCTCAAGAGCGGCGCAATTATACAGCTTTATTGATGGTCATTGGTGGCAGATAAGACGTTTTTTTCCATGTTATGCTGTAAGCAGCACTGTATGTGATTGCAGCAGGCTTTATTTTGACACTAATTACTTTAAAGGGGGTAGTAGTCAATGTCGCAGTACCAAGCACCTATTCGAGACATGAAGTTTCAAATGGACGAAGTTCTTGATTTTCCAAGCCATTACGAAAGCTTTGCGCAAGGCCGTGAAGCCTCACCAGATATCGTAGAAGCCATCATCGAAAGCGCTGCTGCATTTGCGCAAGACGTGTTAGCACCACTTGATGGTGTTGGCGATGATGTCGGCTGTACTTGGAAAGATGGCGAAGTCACAACGCCGCCCGGTTTTAAAGACGCCTATAACGAATACATTGCCAATGGTTGGACCACATTAGCCATGCCAGAAGCGTTAGGCGGCCAAGGATTGCCCGCCTCTTTAGCGGGCTTTTGTATGGAAATTTGCGCCACCGCCAACCACGCGTGGACGATGTACCCAGGCTTGAGCATGGGCGGCATCCAAACCATTGCCGCACACGCTAATGACGAACTCAAAGCACGCTTTTTACCAAAGCTAATCGCTGGCAAGTGGTCGGCAACAATGTGTTTGACCGAGGCCCATTGCGGTTCTGACCTCGGCCTATTGCGCACAAAAGCGCAGCCACAGGACGATGGCAGCTATGCAATCTCTGGCAGCAAGATCTTCATCTCGTCGGGTGAACATGACCTCACTGACAATATCGTCCATATCGTTTTAGCGCGCCTGCCCGATGCCCCAGAAGGCATTAAAGGCATCTCGCTCTTCATCGTGCCTAAGTTTAATGTTGATGATGCGGGCAATGTCGCCGATCGCAATGGTGTGCGATGTGGCTCTATCGAACACAAGATGGGCATCCACGGCAATGCCACCTGCGTAATCAATTTTGACGATGCGAAAGGCTATCTCATCAGCCCGCCCCACAAAGGCATGAGCTGCATGTTCACGTTTATCAATGAATCACGCATGGGTGTGGCTCAACAAGCCCTAGCGCAGATCGAAGCGTCGCATCAAAGCGCCCTAGCCTATGCGCGTGAGCGTGTGCAGTTCCGTGGCACCGTGCGCGAAAACCCAGAGGCCGCGGCAGACCCAATCATCGTTCACCCTGATGTGCGGCGCATGTTGTTAACCCAAAAAGCCTTCGGCGAAGGCGGCCGCGCGCTGAGTTACTATTTATCCAAGCAAGCGGATATTGAAACTTATAGTGATTCCGAAGAAGCCAAAGCCAACGCAGAGCAACTGCTGTCATTGATGACCCCTATCGCTAAGGGCTTCTTGTCTGAAGTGTGCATGGAGGCAACAAGCTACGGCATTCAAGTCTTCGGCGGGCATGGGTACATTCGAGAATGGCGTCAAGAGCAACACTTCCGCGATGCTCGCATCACTTCGATTTACGAAGGCACTACCGGCATCCAAGGGCTCGACCTGCTCGGCCGTAAAATTTTGGCCAGCCGCGGCAAAGCACTAGAGCCATTAGTGAAAGAGATCATGGGCTTCTGTGCGCAAAACCCAAGCTCGCCGTATGTGGGGGCGTTACAGAAACAACTACAGGGTTGGAGCGATATCACCACAAGCATTGGCATGAAGGCGATGAAAAACCCTGACGAGGTCAATGCGGCCGCCTACGACTACTTGATGTATTCGGGCTACACAGTATTGGCATGGGTTTGGGCGCAGTCAGCACAGGTGGCTAGCCAAGCGTTAGAGAATAACCCTTCTGAAGCCGACACGATTTTCTATAAAGAAAAACTTGTCACTGCGCGCTTCTATTTCGAAAGGATTTTGCCACGTACACTGGCATTAAAAGCGAGCATGGAATCTGGCGTCGATAGTCTTCCAGAGTTTAGCGCGCCGCTATAAAGCTAGAACCAGAACGACAGCACCGCCGCCATACCAGCGACTGAGCAAAGCGACAAAGAAGCAATTCTCAGTTTTTGGTGTGGCACGCGGCGCATGCTATGCCGGGCAAGATAGAAGCCAAGACCGGTTGCCGGTAATAAGGGCAATGCCAACAGCATTTGCCGACTCCCAAACTGCCCCAGGGGCGTCAACACTGCCAAAGACATCAAACAACTAATCGTAAAAAACGCCGCTAGATTAGCGCGAATGAGATTGACCTCTTGATGCTGCCACAGCAAGGCCATGGGTGGCCCACCAATTGATGAACTCGTCCCCATAAAGCCTGACATAAACCCAGCAAACATCATACGGCCCGGAGTGGGCTGCCAACGCAAAGACGTTAAACTGACCCCTACCGCCCCTAGCACCGACAGACCGATCCATAGGGCGAGCCAGTTTTTGTCGATCCACAACAACATCGCCCCGCCGAGCAAAGACCCTGGTATACGCCCAATAATAGCGTTGCCTAGCCCACGAAAAGACACTTGCCCACGATAACTGTAGACATTTAATACCGATAGCACCAAAGCACACACCGTAATGGGTGCCGGCACGTAATAGGGGTCAATAAAATAGAGAATGGGTGCCGCGATCACTGCCAAGCCAAAGCCAATAGCAGTCTGAACAAAGGCACCCATCACGATGACGAGACAAGCGAGTAGAACTTCCATCGGTGAACCGCTTTCGACCTGAGAAAACAAAGGCGCGATATTAGCAGTTCAAAAGCGCTCGCGTAAGGGATTGGGCAAAATAGAACGCCCGCTCATTCCAAATCACAAACGGGCCGAAGACACCTCAGGATAACCCCGACGACCGTCGACGCGCACATTTCCAGAGCCTGCCTCGACAATACGAAGCTCTTCTCCAACTTCACGCACATCAATGTCACCTGAGCCATCACGAATCGTTACTACTCCGAGCACATTATGAATCTTCAATCGACCCGAGCCATCGTCAACATCGACACTGCCCTGCACCTGCTCAATGAGCAAACTTCCAGACCCATCGTCGACAGAGACATTGCCCGCGACTTCTTGAATTGTCAGGTTGCCCGAGCCGTCATCGACCTTAACATCGCCAGTAATACCGAATAGCCTCGCGTCACCAGAACCATCATCTAGTGCGAGATTGCCCGCGCCACGAATATCGATAACGCCGCTGCCATCCTGCACGCGCAGATCAAAACCTTCTGGAATCACAATCTCTAGATCGATATAAGTGTTATTACTCGTCCAGAACACACCCCGTTGTTCTGGGATTTCTGTCCATAGGTATTGCGTGTCACCGCGCACCACGTGTTCGACGCCCATCCCTTCTAGCCCACTCTTACGGCTAGAACAGACGTGGGCAACAACGCTAATTTCATCCGTATTTGCCTCACCGGTAATGTAGAGCGAACCGGCACCCGCTTTTAAATCGAGCTGTGCAATTGCGGAAGTGGGAAGCGTAAAATTCAATTCCTCTTCATAGGTGCAGGAATCAGCCAACACCACCATGGGCAATAACAACATGCAAAACCCGCCCACCACGCTGATGTGTTTAGTGTATTTCAGGCCAAATTTACTTTTCAGTGTTTCCATTGTCGGAAATCTCCAATATGTTTGTTATCTCAGTGTTAGGTTTGTCTCGGTGATCAGCGAAAACGTTTAGCTCTGCTGGCTATTAATTGCTTTCAAGAGAATTAGCATAAAATGCGCCAACTTTTTATTTTCGAATAACACACTGTATTTATTAATTATTTTTTATTTTCCGCATTAGAAAAACGAAAATTCTTTGCCAAACTACTCACATATTGGCGAATTCACTCAACTGAACATCGATTGTGCTTTTTGACCACCTTACTGTATATTATTACAGCATCTGAATATGAGACTTAGCAGCCCATGACCTCCAAGCTCCCCGCTAAAACCCCGAAAGACAGCATCGTCATCAACGGTGCTCGCCAGAATAATCTGAAGAATTTAAGCCTTAGCCTTCCTACCGGAAAATTGATTGTGGTGACTGGGGTCAGCGGGTCGGGCAAGTCGACTCTGGCCTTCGATACGATCTATGCCGAAGGGCAGCGCCGCTATGTGGAAACCTTCTCAGCCTATGCGCGGCAATTTCTTGACCGCATGGACAAGCCGGCCGTAGACAGCGTGCAAGGTATTCCCCCTGCGATTGCGATCGATCAGAGCAACCCCGTGCGCACTTCACGCTCGACCGTGGGCACGATGACCGAGCTTAACGATTATCTAAAACTCGCCTTCGCACGCTTAGCAACGTTGCACTGCCCGCACTGCTCACGCCCCGTGCGCAAAGATACCCCGCACAGCATCATTAAAGATTTAGAAGCACAACTGGCAAGCGAGCAAAGAATTCACGTGTGCTTGCCTATTCGAGTGCCCCATAATTTTGCCGAAGAAGAGATCGTGCAGTTGCTCGCGCAACAAGGGTATACGCGTATCCAAAACCGTCAGGGGGATACGGTTGAAGTAATACAGGACCGCCTGCGTTTTACCCCTGAGAACCGCGAACGATTAGGTCAGGCGATTGAAGCTGCATTGCAACATGGTAATGGCCGTGTCTTGGTGTACCCGATGCACAATGCCGATGAAGCGGCAGGCGAAGCACTGCGTTTTTCCACCCATCATCATTGCCCAGATTGCGACGTACAGTTTGCCGAGCCCGAACCGGCGATGTTTTCATTTAACTCTCCCCTCGGCGCCTGCGAATGCTGCCGCGGATTTGGGCGCATCATCGACGTCGATTTCGGTTTAGTCGTGCCTGATGAAAACAAAACCCTTGCCGAAGGCGCCGTGCGTCCTTGGCAGACGCCGAGTTTTAGCGAATGCCAAGTCGACCTAGTCAAACACGCCAAAAAGAAAAAAATTCGCCTTGATGTGCCATGGTCAAAACTGAAAAAAGCCGAACGTGAATGGGTATTAGAAGGTGAAGGCAGCGCCAAGGACGGACACTGGTACGGTGTGCGCGGTTTCTTTAATTGGTTAGAAACCAAAGCCTATAAAATGCATATCCGCGTGCTGCTTTCAAAATACCGTGCTTACTCCGAATGCCCAGAGTGTCATGGCACGCGTTTGAAAGAAGAGAGTCAGTGGTGGCGTTTGCATGCTGGCAAACGGCATTTAAATCTACACGAGGTCATGACCTTATCTTTAGAACATTGCGCCGAGTTTTTTACAGAGCTTGCCGATGCTGCCAATAAGAGTAAAGCGGGCATAGACGAGGCGACATCGTTATTGCTCACAGAGATTCGTTCACGGCTGACCTTTTTACTTGATGTGGGCCTGGCCTACCTAACACTCGATCGTCAGTCACGCACGCTCAGTGGCGGCGAAGTCCAACGCATCAATCTGACAACCGCATTGGGCACATCACTGGTCAACACCCTGTTCGTGCTCGATGAACCGAGCATCGGATTGCATTCGCGCGATATGAGCCGAATGATTCAAATCTTGCATCGGCTGCGCGACGCCGGCAACACCTTGCTAGTTGTCGAGCACGACCCACAAGTGATGCTAGCAGCTGACCTAGTGATCGACATTGGTCCCGGCCCAGGAAAGGACGGTGGCGAGATCCGTTTCATGGGCACCCCCGCACAGTTGTTGCGCAAAAAACATAATCTTACGGCGCAATACCTCAATGGCGAGCGGACAGTGCTCGACCTCTTACTGCCCAAGCATGGTATCAATGAAAGCAGCGCCAACTACCGCATTGCCAACGCGAAAAATCTTGCAAAAAATGTCTGTATTCGTATTGAGGGTGCCAAGGAACACAATCTACAAGACTTAAGCATTGAGGTGCCACTTGGGCAGCTCGTGTGCCTTACTGGCGTCAGCGGCTCGGGAAAATCGACCTTGATGCATGCCGTTTTATACCGCGCCGCCTGCAAGCATTTGGGCCGCGCGACAGAGGCACCCGGTGCGCATAGCAGAATCACCGGCTTTGAACACGTCGACGATGTCTTGCTTGTCGACCAAAGCCCAATAGGCAAAACGACACGCTCGATTCCCGCGACTTATGTTGGGGCTTTCGATGTCATTCGTCAGCGTTTTATTGCCCAGCCGATTGCCAAGGAACGCAGTTATACCATCGGCACCTTTAGCTTCAATGCCGGCAACGGGCGCTGCCCAAGTTGTTCGGGCAATGGCTTTGAGCACGTCGAGATGCAATTTTTGAGCGATGTGTATTTACGCTGCGGCGAGTGCAATGGCCGCCGCTATCGCCGCGAGATACTCGAAGTGCGTATCGCTGGCGCCACGCCAGGTTTGATGAGCATTGCCGATATTCTTGCCATGACAGTAAGCGAAGCCGTCGCCTTTTTTGCCGATGACGAAGCCGTGCTTGTCTGCCTGCAACCCCTACTCGATGTCGGTTTGCAATACGTGCAACTTGGCCAAGCCGTGCCCACCCTAAGCGGTGGCGAGGCGCAACGGCTCAAGCTTGCGGGGCACTTAGCCGCTGTGGCACAAAGCCAAGTGGCCAAAGCTAAGAAACGTGCCAAGACTAATACACAAAGCAAAGGGCTATTATTTTTGTTCGATGAGCCCACCACTGGCTTGCATTTTCACGACATCAGCGTGCTCATGAAAGCCTTTCGTAAACTTTTGGACGCCGGTCACTCACTGCTCATCATTGAACACAATCTCGATGTGATCCGCGCCGCCGATTGGCTAATCGATATTGGCCCAGAGGGGGGTGACAAAGGCGGCACTTTGGTCGCCCAAGGCACACCCGAGTCGTTCTTGGAAAAAGGCGCTGGCCTCACCGCCATTGCGCTAAAAGAGTACGAAGAAGATCTTGCCAACGCCCGGCAGTCATCTGGCACTATTAGCAAACGCATCACCAGTGGCACGCCTGCGAAGAAACTAACGCAAGCGATTCAGATTCATCACGCACGCGAACACAATCTGAAAAACATCGACGTCGAGATTCCTTGGAATAAGTTCACCGTAATCACTGGCGTCAGTGGTAGCGGCAAGAGCACCCTGGCCTTCGATATCGTTTTCGGTGAAGGTCAACGGCGTTATTTAGAGTCTTTGAATGCCTATGCACGACAGTTTGTGCAACCGGCCACTAGGCCCGAAGTCGATGCAATTCACGGCATTCCTCCTACCGTTGCCATCGAACAACGCACTAGCCGCGGCGGCCGTAAGAGCACTGTGGCCACACTGACCGAGATCTATCACTTCTTGCGGCTATTGTTCGTCAAACTAGGCACGCAGCATTGCCCGCGCTGCGACGAGGCCATTGCGCCGCAAACTGCCGATATGATTCTCTCGCGCATACTTAGCAGCTCGCGAGGTAAAGACATCACCTTTCTCGCGCCGATGGTGGTCGGGCGTAAAGGCATCTACAAAGAATTGGCCGCATGGGCCGCCGCACGGGGTTATACCCATCTGCGCGTCGATGGGGATTATCTAGAGAGCAATCCATGGCCTGTGATCGACCGCTATAAAGAGCACGACATCGAGATTCGTACCGGTAGCATTAAGGTGATCCCCGAGAACGAATCGGCGATATCCGCACTCATCCAGCAGACTTTAGAGTTAAGCAACGGCTTGCTGATGACCACCCCTAGCAAGGCCAAGGCTGGGCAACGTGGCGCCGATATCCTCTACTCCACGCAACGGGCTTGCCCTAGCTGCGGCGACAGTTTCGATGAGCTAGACCCACGCTTGTTCTCTTACAATTCCAAACACGGCTGGTGTACAAGCTGTTTTGGCACTGGTGAGGTGATCGAAAATTTCGAAGAAGAACAAACCGGTGAAGAAGCTACATGGTTAGATAACCAAAGCAAAGACGACGACACCACGCCTGTGCGCGTTCCTTGCAGTGCTTGCAAAGGCACACGCTTGAATGACACAGCCCTTGCGGTGCGCTTGCAAAAACGCTCGATTGCTCAGTACACGGCTTTGTCGGTTGCCGATGCCGAGAAGGCTTTCGGGCAGCTACGATTTAGCGATAAGGCTGAGACCATCGCCAAAGATATCGTGCCTGAGTTGCAGTCGCGATTGCGCTTCTTGAACAAAGTTGGCCTTGCCTATTTGAGCCTAGACCGCGCTGCCCCAACACTCAGTGGCGGTGAGGCCCAGCGTATTCGCCTTGCCTCGCAACTTGGCTCTAACTTACAAGGGGTTTGCTATATTCTCGACGAACCAACCATCGGCTTACATGCGCGCGATAACGCCCTGTTGATTAGTACACTGCGTGAGCTACAACAAAACGGCAACACTGTGATTGTTGTTGAACATGACGATGCCACCATGACCGAGGCAGACCACTTAATCGATGTCGGCCCCGGTGCCGGTAGCCGTGGCGGCGAGATTGTCGCACAGGGCACTTTGGCGCAACTGAAGAAGAACAAGGCCTCGTTAACCGGCCAGTTCTTAGCCAAGCCTCTGCGTCACCCCATCGCAGATATTCGCGACGAAGTGGCGCGCAAACAATTCGATAAAGAAGTGTTGCGCATCGAAGGCGCCACCTTGCATAACTTGAATAAACTCAGTGTCGATATTCCACTGCGCAGGCTTGTTGCGGTTAGTGGCGTCAGCGGCAGTGGCAAAAGCAGCCTGATTCGCGGCGTCTTACACGACAATATGCGGCAGTTATTAAAAGTAAAAGGCACACGCAAAAAACCACCAGCGATAGTCGACTGCCAAGACATCATCGGCTGGGAATCGATAGACCGCTTAATGCAAGTCGACCAAACCCCTATTGGTAAAACACCACGCTCCTGCCCTGCCAGTTATATTGGGATATGGGACACCATCCGCAAACTATTTGCCGACACTGTGGACGCTAGGCTACGGGCTTACACCCCGGGCCGCTTCTCGTTCAATGTCTCTGGCGGGCGCTGCGAGACTTGCTCTGGCAATGGCATGCGCAGAATCGAGATGAGCTTTTTACCCGACGTGCGAGTGGACTGCGAGCAATGCCACGGCTGGCGTTTCAACGAAGACACGCTATCAGTACGTTATAAAGGCAAACACATCGGCGAAGTGCTCGCCATGAGCGTCGATGAAGCAGTGGCCTTTTTCGAACCAGTCCCACTAGTGCATCACCCATTGAGTTTGTTGCAAGACGTAGGCCTTGGTTACTTAACTTTAGGCCAGCAAAGCCCCACCCTTAGTGGCGGCGAAGCACAACGCATAAAATTAGTAGCAGAGCTGGCCAAGGCAAGACCCTCTGTACAGCTGCGCCGCAACACCAAACAGCATTGTCTTTATATTCTCGATGAACCAACAGTCGGCCTGCATATGGCTGACGTCGAAAAACTACTGCGCGTATTGCACCGCTTAGTCGATGCCGGTAACAGCGTCATCGTCATTGAACACAATTTGGATGTGATAGCCGAGGCCGACTGGGTCATCGATATGGGGCCAGAGGGCGGTAACGGCGGAGGGAAGATTGTTGGGCAGTGTCGCCCGCAGCAACTCGTTAAAAAGAAACGTTCGCAGACGGGCTTGTTTTTGCAGGAGATGTTTTAAAACACTACCGTCTTCTGACCATTAACGATAATGCGGTGTTCGCAGTGCCATTTAACCGCACGGGCGAATGCCGCACATTCGGCATCGCGGCCAATTTGCACGAGCTCATCGATATCAAAATTGTGATCAATTTTTTCGACCGCCTGTTCAATGATTGGGCCTTCGTCGAGATCGGTCGTGACATAGTGCGCGGTAGCACCAATTATTTTCACGCCACGCATATACGCTTGGCGATAGGGGTTTGCCCCTTTAAAACCAGGCAAGAATGAATGATGAATATTGATCGCCCTGCCCTCTAAGGCCTCACAAATAGTTGGCGAGAGAATTTGCATATAGCGCGCAAGGGCCAATAGATCCACTTGTTGTTCTTCTACTATTTGCAGAATCTCAGCTTCTTGTTGCGCTTTGTTCTCTGGGCTCACTGGCAAGTAGTGATAGGGTATCTTGTACCACTCGGTAATACCGCGCATCTCTTCATGATTAGACACCACACCCACGATATCAGCAGGTAAAACGCCGCTACTCCAGCGGTGCAAAATATCGTTAAGGCAATGGCCATGTTTGGAAACCGCCAATAGCACCTTCGGTTTGATAGCAAGATCGAAAAAATTAAACTTCATCGAAAACTGTGCGGCTAACGGTGCAAAATCTTGCTCGAGAGTATCGATACCAGCAATCTTTGCCTCTACCTCTTCAAACTCCACACGCATGAAGAAACGGTCGACAATTGGGTCGCGATGTTGTGCCGCGTCGCTAATCGTGGCGCCACGCTGATAGAGAAAATCACTGACGGCACGCACAATGCCGTTGGCTTCGGGGCAAGATACCGTCAATACGTATTTATGGGGTGTTGATGCGTTGTTCTCTTGCTTGCTCATGTGTCCTTACTCTTTTAGGCGAATAACTGCGCGTTTTGAGCGCGAAATAATATCACCATTTGCTCATGGTGCGGCGTCCCAATTACAATCAGTGCCAATATGCCATTTAACCGACAATGCCTGAACACTAGGCCACAGGATTTACTATGAAAACACGCGCAGCCGTTGCCTTTGCCGCTGGCAAACCATTGGAAATTGTTGAAGTCGACTTAGAAGGTCCACGCGCCGGAGAAGTTCTTGTCGAAATCAAGGCCACGGGCGTGTGCCATACCGATGCCTTCACGCTCTCTGGCGACGACCCAGAAGGCGCGTTCCCCGCGATTCTAGGCCATGAAGGCGCAGGCGTTGTGGTCGAAGTTGGTGCCGGTGTCAAATCACTAAAAGTCGGCGATACCGTCATTCCTTTGTACACGCCGGAGTGTCGCGAATGTAACTTCTGCTTGAACCCTAAGACTAATCTTTGCCAGTCGATTCGCAGTACCCAGGGCCAAGGGCTGATGCCTGACGGGACTAGTCGCTTCTCATTTGAAGGCAAACCTATTCTGCATTACATGGGCTGTTCAACTTTCTCTAATTACACTGTGCTGCCCGAGATCGCCTTGGCCAAGGTGCGCAGTGACGCGCCCTACGACAAAATCTGCTACATCGGCTGTGGTGTTACTACCGGGATCGGCGCCGTCATTTTCGATGCGAAAGTTGAGATAGGCAGCACCGTCGCAGTATTCGGCTTGGGCGGCATTGGTTTGAACGTCATCCAAGGCGCGCGCATGGCTGGTGCTGGGCGCATTATCGGTGTCGACTTGAATGAAGATAAAGTCGCATTGGCCAAGCAGTTCGGCATGACCGACTTCATCAATCCGAAAGATGTCGACAACGTCACCGACCACATCGTGCAAATGACAGGTGGCGGCGTCGATTACAGCTTCGAATGTATTGGCAATGTCAACACGATGCGTCAGGCATTAGAGTGCACCCACAAAGGCTGGGGCGAGTCCTTCATCATCGGTGTGGCCGGTGCTGGCCAAGAGATCTCGACACGGCCATTCCAACTGGTCACTGGACGCTCTTGGAAAGGCAGTGCCTTTGGTGGCGCTCGCGGGCGCACAGACGTGCCCCGTATCGTCGATTGGTATATGGAAAATAAGATCAGCATCGACCCGCTAATTACACACACGATGCCGCTTGAAGATATCAATAAAGCGTTCGATTTAATGCACGCCGGCAAGAGTATTCGCTCAGTCGTACTATTCTAATAAGCAATTGAAATAATTAAACTTTAGCATTCAACCCCCTGAAAAGGGGGTTTGTCTCTACGCGCCTGTGAATTACTCTTGCAAGCACGAATTGAAGTCGCAATCCGTGCCCACCATTTTATTAATTCAGTCGTACTCGTCCGGAGAGAATTGTAATGAAAGCTGCCTTTAACCCCATAAAAACTGTTGCGCGAAGCTGCGCTGCCCTGCTCACTGCAGGCGTAATAAGCACGAATGCGTTTGCACAAGATGTAGCAGTAACAGTGCCGACTTCGTTCACCGGTACCTATGACCTTACCTACGCCAATGCGCAAGCGGGTTCGCCCCTGACCAACGGCACCGCAGTTAGCGTTGTCATTGCCCCAGGTAATTTGCTTTGTATCGGCGGTTATACATTAACAGACCCAGTGACACGCAATGGCAATGCTCACGAAGCGATCTGGAAAGAAAGCACATTAGGCATCGAGATCGCACTGTCGAGCCTAGTGAATGGCTTCAATGAAATTAATGTTGGCTCCACTTCTGGCACTTGGTATGGACAGCTACAAGGCTCCAAGACCAGCACTGCAACTACAGGGTGCGCCAGTACCCCTGCGCCAGACATGACCAAAATCAACGAGTTGTTTGAAAAAGCTCAAGAGAAGTTTGCACAGTACTTCCCTGCCAGCGCCAATGCTGTGAACCAAACGCTTGATGGCTATATCTATCGCGCTTATCCAGGCGGAATTTACCTTGCGATCAACAATGGCGATGTCTATGTCATGGGCGGCACTTTCGGAGATCAACCAAGCAAGCAAGGTTCACTAGAAGCTATCCTTACTGAACTGACAGGTACACAGGTAGATATTCCTGATATCCCAGAGGGCGATTACAAATTAGTAGTGACTGGGACCATCGGGACAACAGTGGCTGGTATCGCCATCAACACTGCCTTCCCAGCAGTGACAATCGATAAAATTGGCGCTCCCGATTCTAGCGATATCGACGGCATTCGCGATGCAGTAAAAGAGTCTCTCAAAGACATCAATTTTGTAGGCACGATCGACGTGTCTGAAATCACTTCAACTAGCAGTGATTTCAGCTTCAAGATCGCATTCAAAGGCTCTGTCACTTCCAATGGTGTGACGAGCACGAGTGACTACCTACTGGTGTACAACTACACCAAGCTATAAGTTTTAGCGCTCGACAAACAAAGCACGACTCTGACCCCGTTGGAGTCGTGCTTTTTTATTTGCCAATGGCTCCAGCAAAATGCACCGCTAGCCACACCGTATCTTGCTTTGGGTCTGTCCATTCCACCCGGTGTTTTCTAAGGGCAGGGATCAACACATAATCCCCTTCTGTTAAGGCAAGCTCTGTCCCATCATCCCAACGAATGCAGGCAGCACCACGCAACAAAAGCACCCACTCGTTCTGAGCCTGCTCATACCACTGCCCTGGGGCGCTGCGCTGGCCGTGGGATACGATGCGTTCAATCATCAGCCCATCTGTCTTTACAAGTGCTTCAAATACCTCAGCTTCTTGTGCGTTAGGGAGCCCTTCTAAGAAATTGCCTTGTGTTTGCATTGTCATCCTCTGTAATTTTCCCGTGCCCCACTAGAGCCTAGCCCGTATAATACCTTGCATTCGTATTTCGCCGCGCGCAGCTCGTAAAGCGGCCCTACTGCCCTACAAAGAGAGAAACCATGCAGCGACAAGCCAAAACTCTTAGCTTTCTACTTAAACTCTGTGCTTCATGCCTACTAGTGGCCTTCTCAACATCGAGTTTCGCCCAGATCGAGACAATCTCAGGAGAATGGCGCGGCACCTATAACATCAATATCGGTGGTGATCGCGACATCGTATTCACTATCGAAGTCACAGACGGCGTTGCAACCGGCACCTTTGATGATGAGGCTGGCGGCGCCATCGGGCTTACAATCGAATCGATTAGCATCGAAGGCCGTGAAGTCGAGTTTACTATTCCTCGTATCAATGGTGCGTATTTCGGAACGATTCATGCAGACCTCGGCACGGATGGCAAACCCGTGCGCATCGACGGCGATTGGACTCAAGCGGGAGAGTTTATTCCCGTCACTATCTATAGAACGCAATAAGGAGCTCACACATGAAATATTTGCACACGATGGTGCGCGTATCAGACCTGGACGCTTCCTTGGACTTCTATTGCAATAAGCTTGGCTTAGTGGAAATCGAGCGCCGCGACCACGAACAAGGGCGCTTCACTCTGGTTTTTCTAGCCGCGCCTGGCGATGAAGACGCACAAGTGGAGCTCACCTATAACTGGGACCCAGAAAGCTATGATGAAGGCCGCAACTTCGGTCATTTGGCCTATTGCGTCAAAGACATCTATGCCACCTGTGAGAAGCTGCAAAAAGCTGGCGTGACGATCAACCGCCCTCCTCGCGATGGCCGCATGGCGTTTATCCGTTCGCCGGACAATATTTCGATAGAGCTACTGCAAGAAGGCAGTGCTCTAGCGCCCCAAGAGCCCTGGCAGAGCATGCCCAACACTGGCAAATGGTGAGCACGTCAACAGTTTTAAATTAGCAAAAAGGTATATTAATCATGCAATTACTCGACGGAAAGGCCACGTCTGAAAAGATCAAAACCGAGATCGCGGAGAAAGTGAAAACTATTATCGCTAGCGGTGGCAAGGTGCCTCATCTTGCCGCGGTGCTGGTCGGTAACGATGGCGCGAGTGAAACCTATGTGAACAACAAAGTACTCGATTGCCGACAAGTGGGCTTCGAATCGAGCCTTATCCGTTTACCCGCGGACGTAACCGAAGCGCAGCTTTTGCATCGCATCGACCAGCTCAACCGTGACAAAAACATCGATGGCTTTATCGTACAAGTACCACTGCCAAAGCACATCGATGAAGACAAAATCATCTTGGCAATCGACCCATTAAAAGACGTCGATGGGTTCTCCCCTGCCAGCGTTGGGCGCATGTGCCTAGGCATGCCTACTTTTGTATCGGCAACGCCAAACGGCATCATGGAGCTACTTGCCCGCTACCAAGTCGACACGGTCGGCAAGCATTGCGTAGTCGTGGGCCGCAGCAATATTGTGGGCACGCCGATGTCAATCTTGATGTCGCGCAACAGCAACCCAGGTAACGCCACTGTCACTCTCGTGCATAGCCGCACGCCGAATATGGCCGAGATTTGTCGCAGTGCCGACATCCTCATCGTTGCCATCGGTAAGCCAAACTTCATCAATGAGTCCATGGTAAAAGAAGGTGCCGTAGTTATCGATGTGGGCATTACTCGTGTTGAAGACAGCTCTCGTGCATCGGGCTTTAGGCTTGTTGGCGATGTAGAGTTTGAGGCTGTAAAAAATAAATGCTCGTTCATCACGCCAGTGCCAGGCGGGGTCGGACCAATGACTCGTGCTGCACTGCTGCTAAACACCTTGAAAGCACAGGCCATGCACCACCAAGCCGACTAACTGGAGTTGTTCTATGTTTCAAAACCTAAAGCCATTAGCTGCCGACCCTATTCTCGGACTAATGGCCGCTTATCGACTCGACAACAACGCCCATAAGATTGATTTGGGGGTAGGTATTTATAAAGACGAAACTGGTGCGACTCCAGTGATGCGTGCCGTCAAGGAAGCAGAAGCGCGCTTGCTTGCCTCCCAGACTAGCAAAAGCTATGTAGGGCCTGCCGGCGCTGCGGGTTATAACGAAGAGATCGCACAACTTCTTTTAGGCCGCGACTTAGCTGAGAAAACCAAGGCGCTGCGCTGCACGTTCCAAACGCCAGGTGGCTGCGGCGGACTGCGTTTGGCGGCTGAGTTTATTAACGCGAGCAAGCCCGGCGCGCGCATCTTCGTAAGCGACCCAACCTGGGCCAACCATATACCGTTGTTGGGAGATGCAGGCTTAGAGATCGTCAAGTACCCCTACTACGACTACGGCACGCACAGCATCCGTTTCGATGAGATGATGAGCGCCCTGCACCAAGCAAAAGAAGGTGACTTGGTACTATTGCATGGCTGCTGCCACAACCCTTGTGGTGCTGACCTGAACCAAGAGCAATGGCAACAGGTTCGAGACTTGGCACTGAAGAACGGTTTCACACCCTTCATCGATATCGCCTACCAAGGCCTTGGCGATGGCGTAGAGGAAGACTGTTACGGCGTGCGCTTGCTCGCTGATTCGGTTCCAGAGTTGATTGTGGTGAGTTCTTGCTCTAAGAATTTCGGCATCTACCGCGAACGCGTTGGCGCACTCACAGTCATCTGCGAAACCCCAGCATCAATGAAAGGCACGGCGAGCCTTATCGCTTACATCGCGCGTGGCATTTACTCTATGCCACCCGACCACGGCGCGACAGTGGTTGAGATGATATTAACTGATACGGCACTACGCAGCGACTGGGAGTCAGAGCTCACACAAATGCGTGAACGCATCAATGGTCTGCGCACGCAATTTGTTGAACGCCTCGCGGCATCGGGTGTTAGTCGTGATTTTAGTTTCATTCAGAACGAGAAAGGCATGTTCTCTTTCCTCGGAGTTGATGTTAGCCAAGTGCAAACCTTGGTCAACGATTACAGCATCTACCTAGTGGATTCTAGCCGCATCAATGTCGCCGGCATCAATGACAATAATATCGACTACCTTGTCGATAGTATCAAGAAAGTTGTCGGTTAAACGAATACAGGCGTTGAGCATTAAACACTCAACGCCTTGTTCGCCTAGCGTTTAGCCAGTGCCGGTTTTACACGCGCGGCAAGTTCACGCAGCGCTTGCTCGGTGGCTTCCCAATTAATACAGGCATCGGTAATCGATACGCCGTACTTAATCTCTTCTAAATCATCGGGTATCGGCTGATTACCTTCACATAAATTGCTCTCTAACATCACCCCGATAATCGACTTATTGCCTTGCTCGATTTGCTCTGTAACACTCGTCAATACTTCGAGCTGACGCGTGTGATCCTTGCGCGAATTACCATGACTGCAGTCCACCATAATATTGGCAGGCAGATTTGCCTTACGCATATCTTCTTCACAACTAGCAACGCTCTCGGCATCGTAATTGGGCACTTTGCCGCCGCGAAGAATCACATGGCAATGCGGATTTCCGGATGTGCGAAACGCCGCTACTTTTCCTTCTTCCGTAATACTTATAAACGAGTTAGCCGCAGAGGCCGAACGAATACCATTGACCGCCACCGTGAGGCTGCCGTCAACACTATTCTTAAAACCGACCGCCGAAGAGATGCCGCTTGATAATTTACGATGAGTCGGTGACTCCGTCGTGCGGGCACCAATTGCCGTCCACGACACTAAGTCCTGCAAGTACTGTGGCGAGATTAAATCAAGTGCCTCGACTGCAATCGGCAGGCCGATGCTATTGATGTCCAACATCAGCTGGCGACCAATGCGCAGGCCGTGTTCGATACGATGGCTACCATCGAGATTAGGGTCATAGATCAAACCCTCCCAGCCAACCGTTGTACGCGGTTTTTCGAAATACACCCGCATGACACACATTAGCGTATCGCTTAACTCATCCGCTAGAGGCTTGAGTAATTTTGCATACTTGATTGCCTCATCGACATTGTGAATAGAACATGGGCCTACAACCACAATGAGTCGATTATCTTTGCGATCCAAAATATTTTTGATGCCTTTATGGCCAGCCAATACTGTCTCTAACGCTGCACCTGTGACAGGCATTTCGTCTTTCAATGAGCGCGGTGATGGCAGCTCTTCTTGCATCACAATGTGTAGATTGTCGTTCTCTTTCTGATTCATAAACTTCTCTGTCTTAATGTCACTAACTTAATTGAGTGCGGGTTTATTCCTGTCCACGAAAATGTTGCAAACGCATGCCGGCAAGAAAGAGGCTTGCGGCGTATAGCAAGAAGCCCCCTACGGTTAACACTGTCAATTGCACAATACGTTGCCATATCCCCCACTCTAACCATTGTTGCCAATCCCCAGCAACAAACCATAGAAATGCACACATAACGATATTGGCGAGCACCACTCTAAATAAGAATAGCGCCCAACCGCTCTGAAACTTAAACACGCCCTGCTTAATTAGCCCCATCAACAACAGGCTAGCATTGAGCATGGCTGCCAAGGAAGTCGCTAAGGCTAAGCCTGTGTGGGCGAAATCCAATACGAATACTAGCACAATATTCATCACCATATTGGCGACCATCGCGATGATCCCAATGCGCACAGGCGTCGCTGTGTCTTGGCGCGAATAATACCCAGGGGCAAAAATTTTGATCGCCATAAAAGCCAATAAACCAAGCGTATAAGCCTGCAAACTGCTTGTCACTTTAGTGACATCATCAACACTGAAATTCTGCCCTTGAAATAAGGTGATGATCAATGGTTGTGACAGAAGCACTAGCGCAAGACTGGCAGGTACCGCGATAAGCAGTACCATTCGCAACGCCCAATCGAGCATCGCAGCGAACTCCGATGTCGATTTTTCCGCATGCTTGCGCGACAAACTGGGCAACACCACAGTGGCAATGGCAATACCAAAAATCCCTAACGGCAACTCGACCAAGCGGTCCGAGAAATACAACCACGACACACTGCCAGAGACTAACAAAGAAGCAATGAAGGTATCGAGCAATAGATTGATCTGACTGACTGAAACACCAAACAGCGCCGGCACCATCAACTTCATGACTCTTTGCACACCCTCGTGTTTAGAGTTGAGCTTTGGAATCGGCAGCAAGCGCATACGGGCCAAGAAAGGCAATTGAAAAAATAATTGGCAAACCCCGGCGATCAATACCCCCCAGGCAAGCGCGACTTCTGGCTGCAGCATATAGGGGCTAAGAAATATTGCCGATGCGATCATCACAATATTGAGCAATGCCGGTGTCAGCGCTGGGATGGCAAAACGATCGTAACTGTTGAGGATCGACGCGGCGAATGCACTTAAAGAGATTAACAATAAATAAGGAAACGTAATGCGCAGCATGTCGACGAATAAAGCAAACTTCGCAGGGTCTTCGCGAAACCCATAGGCCACAGGGATCGCTATGAGTGGCGCAGCAACGACCACGACTAAGGTTAAAACCAATAGAACTGAACTCAAGCTGCCCGCGACACTATCGATCAATAATTTAACTTGTTCGTGAGGTTTCTTGCTGCGGTACTCCGATAAGACTGGCACAAAGGCTTGATTAAAAGCGCCCTCTGCAAAGAGCCTACGAAGAAAGTTAGGAATTTTAAACGCGAGAAAGAAAGCATCGGTGCCATCGCCAGGACCAAACATTCTGGCCAGAACGATATCGCGCACTAAACCTAGCACGCGCGAGACCATCGTCATACTGCCGGTGACGGCGCTAGAACGAAGCAGGCCGCCCCTTGGTCGGGGCGGCCTGCTGTTCGTGCTAGGACTGTCTTGTGATTGATCACTCATCTTGTGATGGCTCTTAAATTAACGCGCATAAGCCTCACCAGACTTCGTGCAACGCAATCACTTGTTCAGGGCGCGTAACATCCACGCTGTTTTCTCGTGCAAGCGCATCCGGTCGGACACTAGCGCTGCGGTGGACTCATCTTCGGCGTCTTGGGCAAGCTTTAACACGTCGCGACACGTCTTCACCACTTGTTCATGGCCTTTGGTCAATAGGTCGACCATCTCGCTGCCTGCTGGCACACCGTCAACTTCTTTTATGGAACTCAGTTTTGCGAATTCTTTGTAAGTCCCTGGCGCTGCAACATCAAGCGTACGAATGCGTTCGGCAATCTCGTCCACAGCAAGTGCCAACTCTGTGTAATGCTCTTCGAACATTAGGTGCAGTTCGCGAAACTGTGGCCCAGTGACGTTCCAATGAAAATTATGAGTTTGCAGGTAAAGAGTGTAGGAATCCGCCAACAGATGCTTGAGTCCCTCAGCAATATTGGTGCGGTCAGTCTCTTTAATACCGATGTCTATCTTTGTCATCGTTCAACTCCTTTTTGCGATAAGTTCGGGAAGAAGTATGCCATAGCTGTCAGCCAACATCAAATTTCAATATATTTATCGAATATTGATAGTTTTTTTATATCGAAAATTTGCCCGCTCTTGCTAGATGCTTACTCTAAACCCGCATAAACAGTTTGCACGTCATCGTCTTCGTCGATGGCATCTAAGAAAGCTTCGACTTCTTCTCGCTCTACTTCCCCTAAGCTAGTCACAGGGTTCTTTGGGCGGTAGCCAAGTTTTGCGCTCTCGACATTGAACCCGTATTCCGGCAGCGCTTTGCATACCGAGTCTAAATCCGTTGGTTCTGTTAAGAACAGCGTCGCGCCGTCATCGCTTGGCTCAAGGTCTTGTGCTCCAGCCTCAATGGCGGCCAGGTCTGGATCGGCCTCTGCATTAGTCGGTGTGGCTTCGATCATACCAAGGTAATCAAAATCCCAAGAGACTGACCCTGAGTTGCCGAGCTGCCCCTTACGGAACAAGACGCGCATGCTGGAATAAGTCCGGTTAGCATTATCAGTGAGGCACTCAACAATGACCGGCACTTGGTGCGGGGCAAAGCCTTCGTAAGTCAATTTTTCGTAATTGATGCCTTCGTCGAGCAAGCCTGCGCCCTTCTTGATCGCACGCTCTAAGGTTTCGCGAGTCATCGAGGCTTTTTTGGCCTGTTCTACGGCTAAACGCAGTCGCGGATTCATGTCTGGGTCTGCGCCGTTGCGCGCCGCAACCATAATCTCTTTGGTGAGTTTGGTGAAAATGCGCCCTTTCGCATTGGCCGCGATTTCTTTATGTTTAACTTTCCACTGTGCACCCATGACGAACGGTCCTTCCCACTAACTAATAAACAAATAAGGTGGCTGATAATACGGGTAATTTTGATCGACCACAAACACCATAGCAACGGTTCAAAGGGCTATGACCGCCCCATTTGCCGCCTCAGCGTCTTCTTGGTCGTGGGTCACCATGATGGCAGGCAGACCGGCCTCTCGCAGGCGCTTGAATACAAACTCACGCACCTCGCGTCGTAGATGCGTATCCAACCGAGAGAACGGCTCATCGAGCAAGACCGCTTTTGGTTGGGACAGCAGCAGGCGCTGCAGGGCGACCCGAGACTTCTGCCCTCCCGATAGAGTTTCAGGGTCACGCTGCTCGAACCCCTGCAGGCCAATCGAGGCCAGCGCGTCTGTCACAATAGCGTCTTTGTCTTGCGCTGCGGCTGGAATACCAAAACGCAAATTGCCACCCACGCTTAAATGCGGAAATAGTAGCGGGTCTTGAAACAATAAACCCACGCGTCTTTGCTCAGCTGGCAATCGGTTTAAGTGGGCTCCATCTAAGAACAACTCGCCAGAGGCCTCAAATGCCGGTGCGAGGAAGCCAGCAACATAGGCCAGTAGGCTCGACTTTCCCGCGCCAGAGGGCCCCATCACTGTGAGCACCTCGCCAGCATTAATCACGGCATCCACCGCAAGTAACTCTCGCCCCTGCAAGGCTATGCGAACATTGTTCAACTGCAAATGCTGTGCTTTCACGCGCTTCCTCTCATACCTTGTCTATTGCGCCATAGTAAACGCGGCACGAACAAGGCCAACATAAACCCAAGCATTGGTAATAGTGCCTGTAATAATGCCCATACGGCGATAATACTGCGGTTACCCCCTGAGGCTAGGGCCACAGCCTCGGTTGTCAGTGTCGGCACACGGCCTGCGCCTATCAATTGGCTTGCCAAATACTGGCTGATACTAACGGCAAAACCGACCGCCATCGCCGTCAAGCAAGGGGCCAATAATAATGGCACTCTTACCTTCCAAAACACTTGCCAATGACCTGCACCCAGCGTTGCGGCGAGCTGTGCCCAACGCGGATCCAAGCGGCGATAGGCCTCCGATAAGGCGAGAAAACTATAGGGCAGCACAAAAAGCAGATGGGCGAAAACCACCATGGCGATACTGGGTGTCCATTGCAAAAACTCCGTCGCCACGATGATGCCAAACAAGAAAGCAATTTGGGGAACGATCAATGGAAGGTAGAGCAATATCAAGGAGGGGGATAAGCGCTTTTGAAAACGCTGCTCACTCTCTAGCACCGCGATCACTAGGGCAATCGCTAAAACAGTCGCTAGTGCGCCAATCATTAAGGTATTGCCTAACGGTGTCGCAATGTCGGCAGAGGCATCGCCCCAGGCGCGCAAGTTCCAAGAACGCGGCAGGCTCTCAGGAAAACGCCAGAAACCGGCAAAGGAATTCAGCACAAGTGCCACGACGCCGCCAATAGACAAACCCACGGCCAATGCTACACCACTCAAACCAATGCCACGCAACACGCCATCTGCCCGCCCTCGATGGCCACTCAGGGCATATGCTCGCCCGATCGCCGCGAAACAAATCTCCAAGCCCCGCCACAGCAAAAGCGCCGTTAAGGTAAGCGCTAATTGCAACAAGGCACCCGCAGCGGCCATAAAGCGAAAACTCAGGTCTGGGTCGTTAAACCACTGCAATACCTGCACACTCAATGTGTAAGGCAAGTTTGGGCCAATAATCAATGCCACATCCACAGTGGCCGAAGCAAAGGCGATCACCGCGTAAACGGGCAGCCTAATCAGAGGATAGAGTGCGGGAGTAACGGTTAATAACCATGCTAAACCTCGGCGATACCCAAGCGAGCGCGCAATATTGACGCGTTGATCGGCCTGAATTTGCGGCAGGGCTGCCAGCGCCATGAGCAATAGAAAAGGAATTTCTTTAATAGTGAGAGCAAGCATCAAAGACAGGCCCCAGTAGTCATTGATGATGAGCGCGTCCGGAGGCGACGTGAAGCCCGTAACGCTTGGGGATGCCCACCGCAGCAACAAGCCGGAAGGGGCGATTAAGAAGGCCAAGCCAAAGGCGGCCGCGGCATGAGGGATGGCGAGTAATGGGGCAACCAACCTGCGCATCCAGTTCTCAAGGCGAGTACCACTGGCAGCTGCAAGAAATAGCAGGACAAACGATAATGCGATAAACGGCGTCACTAGCGCCGAAGCCAAGCTCACGGTCACACTGTGAGTCAGCCCCGGTGCCTGATAAAGGGCCACAAAATGCTTTAGCGTGAATTGTTCGCCGCCAATGGCAGGCAAGTAACCGAAGGCTGGAAGAATCGTCAAGCCAACCCCAAGCACGACAGGTGCCAATAGGATCAACAGCATGAACCAAGGAGCCAATCGCAAAGCCCGCTGCGCCATACCCCCCACTAGCGACTGTTCGGGTGCGCTAGCGGGCACCATAGCGCTCAACCCATTCACGCTCTAAAGCGCCAACCCAATCAGGATGAGGCTCTTGCAAAGTATCGCCTAGAGCCTCGACTGATAGCGTGGCAGGCCCCACGTCGACATTCGCAAATGCGGCGCGCTCCTGTTCGCTGAGCACCTCCATACTTAGCACTGTTGTACTGCCCATTACCTCAGGCCGATAGGCGTGTAGTTGCGCCTCAACCGACAAAAGAAAATTTGCAAAGACCATCGCCCCGGCCTTTGCGCGCGCGTTAAATGGCACCGCCAAAAAACTCACATTGCCAATGCTGCCAGCATCGGACACATAACTGCGCACTGTCTCAGGCAACTCACCAGCGGCGATTCCTGCGCTGGCCTCAGCAGGGCTGAGGCTTAGCGCCAAACTGATTTCGCCATCCCCCACCATGCGCCGCATTTGCGTACCACTGCTAGGAAAACTGCGTCCGCCTCTTAACAACACAGGATGCAATTCATCCAGATAAGACCATAGAGGCGCCGTGATACGCGCAAACTCTTCCAACACCAATGGCTCATAAAGCGCTTGACGATCTTCCACGAGTTCTAGCAATGCTTGTTTTAGAAAGGTTGAGCCTAAAAATTCAGGGGGGCGAGGATAAGTGAATTGCCCCGGATTCGCCTTTGCCCATGTTAATAATTCGTGAATATTGCGTGGCGGCGACGGCAGAAACTCGCTGTCATAATAGTAAATGAGTTGCGAACGTGTCCAAGGAGACTCCAAGCCTTCAACAGGAATAGTGAAATCCTGACGCATTTCGGGGTGGTTATCCGCATCCACCAATGAAAAATTGGGCAGCTGCTCGGCCCAGGGACCAAATAGCAAATCATTCTGTTTAAGTGTGGCAAAGTTCTCGCCATTGACCCATAACAAGTCGACAGTCCCGGCATCGTTGTTGCCGGCGAGCTTTTCAGCGAGTACGCGTGACACGGCTTCGGCCGTATCGCTGAGTTTAACGTGCACGACTTCAATGCCATAGCGCCGCTGCGCTTGATCGGCCGCCCACGCGATGAAGCGGTTAATTTGCGGGTCCCCCGCCCAGGCATCGAAATACACTGTTTGGCCGCGAGCCTCTGCTTGCACTTGCTCCCACACGCTAGGGTCGGGCGTGTCACTAAGCCCCTTCAACGGCAACAGGCATAAAAGCATCACGAAGGTTTTGCATAACGATCGCGACATATTCAACAATTCGCCTTGGCAGCAGCGTTTGCCACGCTATCGGAACGGGCTAGCAGCCCTAAACGTTTGGCGCGGCGCGCACGGAAGCGTTCATCCAATACATCGCTTAGCACTTCATGGTGAAAGCGATCGCAGGCGATGCACAGGTTTTGATAGTCGCGGCCATCAGGCGATTGTGTTTTCCCTGCCTCAATAAATTGTGTCTCACTCCAACCTGCAAATTCACCCATTTTCTCTGGAGCCCCAGCATTAATGGCTTGCATCGCGGGGTGCTCTGCGAGGTCTTCTAACAATGCTTGTAGGGGCTCTTCCGTAAGATTGCCAAGTGGATGCGCGGTTTTCAAACAACACGGGTAAACATCCCCTGTTGGGTCTATAGACACCTCGGACCCCGCATAACCATAGTTAAGAAAGTTCAGGCCGCCCGACCACGCATTGCAAAAATTGTCTTCCAATGTCGCTGTCGACAAACCATTTTTCCACGCGCGCCCTCTTGGCCAAAGTTTTCCAATCCACACTTCTTCTGTGGCGCCAAACATATTGTATAGCGGCGTGTCTGGGCTCATCTGCAAACGCCGCTCATCAAATAACGCGGCGTTTTCAACGCCAGCATTGGCGAACATCAATTGTAAATGTGTGATGAGTTTTTGACGTTTATCTCCTTCCATGCCGACGTGATAGTCATCCATGCCCGAAACAGAAATCGTCCACACACCCCGGGCGAGTAGTTCATCAATAATGGCAGGCGTGAGCAGATCGCCAGTGGTCTGTACCACCACTTTCACACCGCCTACTTCGCGGTATTTGTCACGGATTGCTTCTAAAGCAGGGTAAAGCACTCTTTCGCGCACCGGCTCTGTCATCACATCGCCACCGGAAATAATGATACGCCCGATACGCTCTTCGTATTGCGCTTGCGGTTCTGATTCGGGATTAACACGCTCGACAAAGCGCATTGTCTTAGGGAGGTTCGCGATAATTTTAGGGGAATTCTGCTCAGCCTCAGCCACTACTTGTTCGAGCTCGTCGCGCACATAGGGGCGAAACTTATCTTCGTAGCAATGTTTACAACGGCGATGGCAATGCCAACATAAAACATAGTAAATCGATTCCATCGACGACCCTTTTACACAGTAATTAGTTTCAAAAGAACGAAGAGCAAGCAAAGACTCTTTATATAACAATACAATACGCAGCAGTTCTCAAAATCAGATCAATCGCCACGCTACGTAATCGGATAGATGTGCAACATGGTCTCGCTCGATAAAGACCAGACCTCGTCATGTGCAAGCAATACTCTGGCCTGCTCTAATTCACACTCGACCACATCGCGCGCACCAAATTCATCCACATAAAACCCTAGGCTTCCTTCGGAGGCCATGGCCAAGGTTTTCTCGATGATCCATTGCTGAACCTGAGCAGGGCTTTCATCACTGCATTGCCGAGATAGTGCGCGGAACAATTCTAATATTGAAGCTTCTTCATCTAAATGCAGCATAAAGAGTTCTATTTTTTCTTTTTCTTTCATCACATTGCTTCTCTTTCAACACTAGAGGGAATGAAACCCGGTTTGTTGCAAATTAATTTCGCGCACTGCGTTTTCGCGACAACAAAGGGTACAAGAACACCACCAATAAGATGATGCTTGCGCCAGCGTAAAACTGTACTCCTAATTCCTTCTGCTCGTCGAGTATCAGTATCGCCAGCATGATCGCATAAATTGGCTCCATATTAACTGCCAAAGATGAAGCATAGGCCGACAAGTGTCGCAGGGCCCGCAAAGAGAGGGCAAAGGGCAATAATGTACAAATTACGGCAAGCACCGCTAGGTAGATAAGATCCTGCTGGCCTGGTAATGCAAACAACTGTGCAGCGCTTGGCAGCAATTGTGTGGCTTGCGCCTCATTGCCACGCATCCCGACAAAGCCAATGGCTAGGAGCAGGACCAATAAGCCTCCACTGAGCATTTCGATACCCGTGGCCGTTAGCGAGTCCGTGCGCAAAATCAGACGCTTATTACAAGCGGCGAACAATGCCGCCAACAGCGCAGAGACCACGCCTATTAAGACACCTACGTTCATGTCTTCGGGAGTTCCTCCCACCAATAAGGCAATGCCTGGCAACACCAACAGGCCAATGAACATCTCATTTAGCTCGAAACGACGCCCGGTGATTAAGGGTTCTAACACACACAGAAATATGGGCGACAAGGCCATACAGGTCGCTGTCACTGAGGCATTAGCAAGTTTTACTGACAGGTAGAACGTCACCCAATGCATGGCCACGAGCACGCCTACCCCTGCAAACGCTGCCCCATGACGAAGTGACAATCTAGAAATGCCACGCCAGACTTTCGGCACGCAAAACAGCAGCAACGCCACAAGCAACATACGCCATAACACCAACGACAGAGCAGGAATACTGATAAGCCTGCCTAGAATGGCAGTAAAGCCCCATAAAAAGACGCAGAAATGGATCTGCAGCCATGCAGTACGAGTTTCTGGCATTCGTCTCTAATCCTTTCCTAGAGCAATAATAATGTGGGGTGGACAGTAAAGGCGCAGTCTAACAAAGAGTCTTCCCGTCTCGATAATTGTTTCCTAACAATAGAGACGCTAGACTTTGGGCCTTCAAGACTCTTATGTAGGAACTCGCCAGCATGCACTCGCCTGTAGCGATCAACAACGCCAATTTGCTCAGCATTGACCCCCTGCTTTGCGTTCTCGACGATTTCGCTAGTGACGAGGAAATTACCCACCTGCTGCAAGCAGGTGCAACACTATTGGAGCCTGCGCTGGTCACTGGCCCCGACGAAGGCGTGCCTAGCAAACGCCGCACTGGCCGCAATTGTTGGATTCCACACGAACATGATGCGGTAATCGCCCAGCTGTGCGAGCGCATCAGCACACTCGTTGGGCTGCCCCTTCTGCAAGCCGAATCCATCCAGCTGATCCACTACGATGAGACTCAAGAATACGCGCCACACTTTGATGCATGGGATGCAGAGAGTGAGGCGGGAAAACGTTGCATGAAACGCGGTGGACAACGCCTTGTCACCTGCCTGCTTTATCTCAACGATGTCGAAGAAGGTGGCGGCACGACCTTTCCGAAACTGAACTTGCAGGTAAAGGCCCGCAAAGCACGCTTAGTCCTGTTTCACAACTGCCTTCTTGGTAGCATCGTTCGTCACCCCAATAGCCTCCATGGAGGCATGCCAGTAATTAGAGGTGAAAAGTGGGCATGCAATCTTTGGTTTCGCGAACATAAGTATTGGTAAGACTTAGTCTTGAGTCCCGTTGAAACTCCCCTGCATGATGCGCCCTACTTTAAATCCCTTTTGGCATTAAAACGGCAAGTACTATGGAAAACACACAATTACGCTCTCGACTTCGCGCATTAGGCCCAGGCTTGGTCATGTCCTCTGCCGCTGTCGGCGGCTCACACCTCGTCGCCTCCACTCAGGCAGGCGCTCTGTTTGGTTGGCAACTTTTGTGGCTTATCTTGCTCGTCAATGTCCTTAAGTACCCATTCTTCCGCTTTGGTGTGCAGTACACCTTGATCGAAAACGAAAGCCTCATTCATGGTTACTTACGCAAGGGGCGACACTATCTTTTGGCCTTTACCGGCCTGAACATTGTGGCGGCAGTGGTGAATACGGCGGGTGTATTGATTCTGAGCGCCAGCCTTTTGCAATACTTCATTCCATGGCAGGTCTCCCTAACAACACTTTGTTTTCTATTGCTATTTGCATGCCTTAGCATTCTCTTAGCAGGGCATTACAAACTGCTCGACAGAGTCTCAAAAGTGATTATGTTTACGCTCACCGTGACGACGGTGTTTGCCGTTGTTATTGCTTGGCAAAATGGTTCTGCCGCGCCAGTAGATTATGTAAGCCCGTCGCCTTGGCAACTATCGGCCCTCGCCTTTTTAGTCGCCATGATCGGCTGGATGCCTGTGCCAATCGAGATCTCCGCAATCAGCTCTCTATGGACTCGCTCCAAACAGAAACTAACGCAGGTATCGTTGTCCGATGCCCTGTTCGACTTCAATGTTGGTTATGGGGTTGCCGTCTTTCTCGCCGTGGTGTTCTTGGCACTGGGCGCCCTAGTGCAGCATGGGACAGACCAAGAGATCGCCCTAGCCAGTGCAGCATTCGCTCAGCAATTGGTGTCGATGTATGCCGCGACAATCGGTGCTTGGTCAGAGTATTTAGTCGCAGGTATCGCCTTCATGTGCATGTTTGGCACAACTTTGGCGGTGATGGATGGCTATGCACGCACCCTCAATGAGTCTGTCCATATGCTTGTCAGCACTGAGGAAGAGCCGCCACGCTGGTCACTGAACGTGTGGATCGTTGCACAGGCCTTTGCAGGCATGGCGATCATCCTATTCTTTCAAAGCGCGCTCGCGCCAATGCTTAGCTTTGCTATGACGCTGGCGTTTATCACTACACCGTTCTTCGCGTGGCTAAACTTCGACTTAGTGCGTAAGCGTCATATATCAAAAGGCATGAACGCGCTCGCGTGGATCGGTTTGGTCTACCTCACCGCCTTTGCCGTTGCCTTTATCTTCTGGTGGTTATTTGCCAGTTAAACGCCACGGGTATTGAGATTACGTTTGATTGAGCCACCCAATAGATGTGAGGGCCAATGGAACGCGCTGACGAAAGACACCAATACTGAAGCGGCATAGGGCAAGGCCTGAATCGTCAGCACCACACTCCAGATGCGCAGGTCTGGGCTGCCATATTCGCGCGGCACCAGACTTAGCATCAACACCACCCCTAGCAAACTCAATAGCATTAATGTTTCTTCGCGCACTGCCGCTAAGGCTTGCGATAAAGCCGAGGGGCGCGCCATTTTGGGGGTGCGTACAAACGGCATATTATCGGTAAACAAGCCTTTCAGCGTGGCCAGCCCGACCGTATGCGAAAGCGCCAGGCCCGCAATTGCCGCTGCAACAGTATGGCGCAAATTGGCTTTTACGCGGGAGCGGTAGAGATACACCATTTTCGAAAGTTTGAATGCAAACAATGACAATGGCAGCACCGAGAACATCACCAGGGGTGCATCGATTTGCGTTGGGGACACAATCATCGCCACCGACCATGCAATCGCCGCTAAGTTAAAAATCAAATTGAAACCGTCGGCAATCCAAGGCAACCAACCTGCAAGAAAATGGTAGCGTTGGCCACTGGTTAATGACGACGATTTTGCGCTAAACAATTCCTTTGTGTGGCGACGAAGTATCTGCATCGCACCATAGGCCCAACGGAAGCGCTGTTTCTTATAATCGATGAAGGTGTCGGGCATAAGTCCGCGCCCGTAGCTAGTTGCAAGATAAAGCGCCTCGTAGCCTGCCTCAAAGATACGCAGACCTAGTTCCGCATCTTCGGTGATACACCACTCACCCCAGCCTCCGACTTCTTCCAGTGCCGAGCGACGCACTAGCGTCATGGTGCCATGTTGAATAATCGCATTGCGTTCGTTACGCGTGACCATGCCAATCTCAAAAAAGCCCCGATACTCCGCAAAGCACATCGACTTAAAGGCGTTGTCATCTTGATCACGATAATCCTGTGGCGACTGCACGATGGCAACACGCGGGTTCTCAAACGCCCCGACAAGATCGCTCAACCAATTAGGCTCGACTTGATAGTCACTATCGATGGCGGCGATCACTTCTGCGCTCGCATCGGTTTTTTGCAGCGCGAAATTTAATGCGCCCGCCTTAAACCCAGACAATGGCGCTACATGGAAGAATTTAAAACGCTCGCCTAGCAATTCGCAATGGCGTTGCACAGGCTTCCAGACGCCTTCGTCTTTTGTATTATTATCGACCACGATGACTTCGAAATCAGGGTATTCCAAAGCCGCAAGAGCATTAAGCGTCTCGATCAACATATCGGCCGGCTCATTATAGGCGGGCACATGTATCGAGACTTTTGGAATGTGTGATTGATTAAGCGCGCTCGGCTGCAGCTGCCGTTTGCGCACGGTATACCAATGCGCCTCTGCCCACTCATGCGCCTCAGTTAAGAGGATCGTAATCACTCCAATCATGCCAACAAACAATAACAAACCCACTAGCATAGAGGTGATTGTCAGGTATTGCTGGGAGTAATCGTAAATGATCCACACCAGCACCGTCGCGGTGCCCGAGGCAACCAAGGCAAGCAAGCCATGCCCCTTGGTCTTCAGCGTTTTGCTATTTAAACAAAACATACCAAGCATGATGACCGAGGTAAGAATAGAAATTGCGGCTAAGATATGCCAATCGGGCACCCGAACGATTGGCTCGGCGAAAGAGAATTTTGGCTTTCTATCCACATCGTAAACGCCCCAATAGGCGCCAACGCCGCCTTCATTTTGCGCTTTCCAAGGTTGATCGAATGCTTCCATCAAATAGTAGTCATAGTTTTCTTGTTCAGCGCGGTGCAAGAAACGACGCAAGAACAATGCCTCGTTGGCTTCACTTGCCACAGCCGCTTCACGCGTACGGCCATCAGAGGGCCAACCTACCTCGCCGATACGAATGTCTTTGTCAGGAAACAGCTCTTTCAGCTCATTCATTTTCTCAACGATGTAGTCCACGGCATAGTCGACACTAATACCTTCCCAATATGGCAGCATATGGACTGAAATAAAATCGACGTGCTCGGCAAGTTCTGGGTATCGCACCCATACATGCCAAGGCTCTGCCGTGCTCACTGGCTGAGACACTTGCGCGCGCACACGATCTAAAAACACGGCAAGATCGGCGACACTATACTCCCCGCGCAAAAAGGTTTCGTTACCCACCATAATATCGGTAATATTGGAATGTGCATTTGCCAATGCGACAGCCGCGTCTATCTCGAGCTGATTGGTAATCGCATCGGTGCCTAGCCAAATGCCGAGGGTCACGTCCAAATCGTACTTACGTGCGAGCGCGGGGATGGTGCCTAGCGCAGACAGGCTAGAATAAGTACGGATGGCACGAGTTTTATCCGCCAACAGAGCGATATCGGATTCAATCTCTTCGACCGTCGGCATCACATTAAAAATAGCATCCTGTCCGCGTTGAAACGGCGAGAAAGCAAAACCACTGATCTCTTCAGGCCAAGGGACTACTTCCGTCGGGCGATTAATGAGCGCCCAAATTGAGAAGGTGACAACAGCGAATAAAATTGCGACAAACAGGGTCGAAATACGCATAGTGTTGATATCGGTTCATCATAAATGAGTGGGGCACGCGGCGCGCATGGTAGAGTTACGCCTGCGTTCGGTCAATAGATTAGAAAACTATATATTTTTAGCACAAGGCCTTGCAAATACCGGCCTTCAAAAGGAGCTCTCTATGTCGATTCACAAGTGCTTTTTTGTCGTTTTTTGCACAATTTTTTTGCTGCACTCGGCATCGGCAGAGCGTGTCGAAGTAACGCTGGGCAATGGTACCGTGTTGGGGGTGTATCTCCTAATTTCTGAAAACTCGCAAGCAGGCCCCCAACCTTTGGTGATTTTGATGCCTGGCGGGTCGGGTGAAGAAGCCTTGGCGCGCGACTTGCAATATTGGTTAGGAGAAGAACTCATGCAGCGTGGCTATGCCGTCGCAATCCCTGTATCGCCAAATCAGCGATCGTTTCGCGGCGAGAATAACGCGCTCATCCCCCTACTCGTCGATGCCCTGCAAGAGGACTCGCGCATCCAACAATCGCAAACCCTTCTTGCCGGAATCTCCAATGGCGGAATGTCAGCACTGGAAGTCGCCTCAGCAATGCCGTCACGGTATTCCGGTATTGTTGCCGTACCCGCATTAGTGCCGCAGGGGCTCAATGTCGATGCTTTAAAGGGGATGCCTATTTACTTGCGTATTGGCGATCAGGACGAGCTAACCTGGATGAACCGTTTAGACGAGACTGCGAATAAATTGCGAGAAGGCGGCGCCATAGTCGATGCTGACTTAGTGTTTATGTCACCGCATATGTTTTCGATGGAGTGGGAAACGCTCGACCCTTGGTTAGAAGAGTTGCAGAGCAAGCAACCTTAACACCTGCTCTGCACGCCCTATTAGAAGTTGTGCTCTACCAACGGACTAGTCTCCGCGTCATAGTCCACGCCTTGCACGCCGAAGCCAAACAGCTTCAGGAACTCGGTCTGGTAGCCTTTGAAGTCAGTCAATTCGAACAAATTATCTTCCGTCACCTCAGGCCAGATCGCTTCTACCTTCGCCTGAATCGCTGGGTCGAGCTCTTTTTCGTCAACACGGAAACGCCCCTGCTCATCTAAGCGGGGAGCATCTGTGTATAGGCACTCAGTGAATAGCCGCTGTAATTGTTCAATGCAGCCTTCATCGCTGCCGTCTTCTTTCATGACTTTGATCAAAATAGACAAATACAAAGGCATGACAGGTATAGCCGAGCTAGCTTGCGTCACCAGCGCTTTCAGCACCGCGACACGCGCCTCACCCTGCACCCCAGCAAGACTCGCCTGAATAGCACCAGCAGCCCGATCGAGGTCTTCTTTCGCTTTACCAATGGTCGCATGGCCATAGATAGGCCACGTCAACTTATCGCCGCGATAGGTGTAGGCGACTGTCTGACAGCCCTGTGCCAGCAAATCGGCTTGTTTCAATGCATCGATCCACAATTCCCAGTCGGCGCCGCCCATGACGTTGACAGTTGCTGCGATCTCTTCCTGCGTTGCGGCCTCAACTGTCACATCGCTGACTTTGAGGGTGTCCGTGTTGAGATTTTTCGCTGTGTAATCGCCGCCGATTGGCTTGAGCACCGAGGAGTACACCTCACCTGTCACCGGATCGGTACGGCGTGGCGCTGCCAAGCTATAGACGATCAAATCAACTTTGCCCATGTCTTTTTGCAACTGTGCAATGACTTGCTCTTTACATGCAGTGGAGAACGCATCGCCATTGATAGTGTGCGCGTAAAGCCCTGCAGCCTCAGCCTGCGCGTGAAACGCAGCGGTGTTGTAATACCCTGCCGAACCGGTTTTACGATCGGTGGGAGGCTTTTCAAAGCACACACCCAGTGTCTTAGCACCACTGCCAAAAGCTGCCGTGATACGCGATGCAAGGCCATAGCCTGTCGAACAGCCAAGCACTAATACATTCTTAGGACCATTTTCGATAGTGCCTTGGGCCTTTGTGTAATCAATGAACTCTTGTACATTCGCCGCACAACCCTGTGGATGAGCGTTAATACAAATGAATCCGCGAACTTTTGGCTTAATAATCATGTATCGTCCTTTTCTTCAGTTAATTCTGTGAGTAGCGATGCGCATTTAGACGCATTAGCGCCGCTGCAAAGGCGGCCATTATAGTGCCGAATACAGTCTTGACAACACCACTTTAAGTCGGCATAGTACCGCGTCTTAAATTCGGCTGTTGAGAACCGTGTTCTCTTAGTCTGGCTAACACTTCAATATTTAGCTCAGACACACCGTGTACCGTATTCATAGTGAATTGCATAAGCATTAAAGGAGCACCAGTTGGCTAACTCTGCACAAGCTCGAAAGCGCGCCCGTCAAGGCGAAGTACGTCGTCGTCACAACGCAAGCTTTCGCTCGATGGTTCGTACGTATCTGAAAAAAGTAAACGCCGCAATCGAATCTGGTGATTACGAAAAAGCTAACTCTGCGTACGTTGCAGCGGTACCTGTCATCGACAGAATGGCTGACAAAGGCATTATTCATAAGAATAAAGCTGCTCGTCATAAGAGCCGTTTGAACACTGCTGTACTCGCTCTGAAAGCTGCTTAAGACTCCTAGTCTTTCGCTAGTATAAAAAAACCGGCTTATGCCGGTTTTTTTCATGCCTAGAGAAAAGTCTCTGCGCTACTCTACCAGCACCAAATTATCGCGATGAATCATCTCCTCTTCACCGGCATAGCCCAATAAGCTTTCGATCTTATCGCTAGAGCTACGTAATAATCGGGTGACTTCTCGGCTGTCATAATTGACCAAACCTCGCGCCACTTCCTGGCCTTTCTCGTCAAGACAGCTGACGACATCGCCGCGCTCAAAGCGTCCTTGACTGCCAATCACCCCAACCGGCAATAAGCTGCGACCTGAGTGTTGCAACACCTTTACGGCGCCTGCATCCAACTGCAATTTGCCCTTAGGCTTGAGTTGGCCTGCCAACCATTGTTTGCGAGCGGCAACGGGCTGATTCTCTGGCAACAATAAGGTCCCTATCTCTTCACCCTTGGCAAGGCGCACCAAGACATCGCTCTCACGGCCATTGGCAATAATCGTATTTGCCCCTGAGCGCGCGGCGAGCTTGGCAGCTGAAACTTTGGTGACCATACCGCCGCGGCCGACATTATTGCTACTGCCCGCCATTGCTACGAGACTAGGGTCACTGGCCTTCGCCGTGCTGATAACAGGCGAGTTTGGATCTTTTCGTGGATCGGTCTCATGTAGACCTTTCTGATCAGTCAATATAATCAAGGCATCAGCATTGACTAGATTCGCGACAAGCGCCCCTAGGGTGTCGTTGTCGCCAAAACACAGCTCCGCCGTTGCCACCGTGTCATTCTCGTTTATTACGGGAACGACATTCATGGCCACTAGCGTGGTTAATGTGCTGCGCGCATTGAGGTAGCGCGTGCGATTAGAAAGGTCTTCGTGAGTGAGGAGAATCTGCGCCGTATGCACACCGTACTCTGCAAAATAGCTTTCGTAGGTCTGAATCAGCCCCATTTGCCCAACAGCTGCTGCCGCCTGTTGCAAGTGGATCTCTTTAGGACGGGACTTCAAGCCTAGGCGGGCAACGCCCTCAGCAACGGCGCCAGAGGACACCAACACGACCTGAATACCTTGCTTTTGCAAGGCAACCAACTGTTGCACCCATTGCGCGATGGCGGCTTTATCAAGCCCTAGACCATTGTTCGTGATGAGGGAGCTGCCAATCTTGACGACCCAGCAGCGTGTCTTCAATAACTCTTTACGCATCGTAATGGTGACTCGCTGTTAATAACCTGCGTTCTCGTAATCCGCAATATCATCTTCGTCATAATCGTCATCGTCTTCTTCGCCTTGAGCTCGTAGCGCAGCCAATTTAGCGCGTCGAGCCGCCTTGCTCTGCTCGATGCTCTTACGAATCTCGTATTCCATTTCGCGATCAAATTCGGCCTGCGCTTCTTGGTAGTCTGGATCTTCTAGCAATCGCTCTCGATGCGACTCAACAGACACCATAATCGCCTGGCACAAGGCCGGGCAGCCTTCGCCATTGATGGCAGTGATTGGGAAGACCTTTCCCTGCCAATCTAATTCTGTTTTTAATCTTTCAATTAAGGGTTCGCGCTCTTCCTCTGGCACCAAATCAAGCTTATTCAACACCAACCAACGCTCTTTCTTGGCCATTGTGGGGCTGAACTTTTCTAATTCATCGGCAATTTTGCGCGCATGCACTACGGGGTCGGAGCCATCCAAAGGTGCCACATCCAGAAGGTGCAGCATCAAGCGTGTACGTGACAAATGCTTGAGGAAACGAAAGCCCAAGCCCGCCCCTTCCGAAGCGCCTTCGATCACACCGGGAATGTCGGCCATGACGAAACTGCGCTCACTGCTAACACTGACTACACCAAGATTAGGCACCAAGGTCGTAAATGGATAATCCGCGACCTTAGGGCGCGCCGAGGAGACTGAGCGAATCAGGGTAGATTTACCCGCATTCGGCATCCCTAACAGCCCAACGTCTGCCAAGACTTTCAACTGCAACTGCAGCGTTCGGTATTCGCCGGGTGTGCCGTTCGTGGTCTTAGTTGGGGTGCGATTTGTACTGGACTTAAAGCGTGTATTGCCAAGCCCATGCACGCCGCCCTTAGCGACCAATACTTTCATGCCATCGGCAGAGATATCGGCAATCAGTTCTTCAGTGCCGCTATCGACGACGCTAGTGCCAACGGGCACGCGGATGACGAGATCGACCCCAGCACTGCCGGTGCAGTTCTTACTGCGACCACTTTGCCCAGATTGCGCGCGATACTGTGGCTGAAAACGAAAATCGACGAGGGTGTTTAGCCCGCTATCACCGAGCAAGTAAATGCTGCCGCCATCACCGCCGTCGCCACCATTCGGGCCACCCTTGGCAATGTACTTCTCTCTGCGAAAGCTTTGACAGCCATTGCCGCCTTTTCCCGCCTCTACAGTGATTTCTGCTTCATCTACGAACTTCATGCTTTTCCGCCTGTGCACATCTAGTAAGGGCAATATAGCCCATATAAAAAAGCCCCGTCAGTAGACGAGGCTTTTATTCATTCAGCGTCGGCCTAGCCTAAACCCTGAATTAAGTGAAATGCAGATATTAGGCAGGGTCAATACTAATGTATTTTCTGCGCGCCGCGCCTTTCACTTCAAACTTCACTGTGCCTGGCACTGTTGCAAAGATTGTGTGGTCTTTGCCTAGGCCAACATTTTCACCTGGGTGGAAATGCGTGCCGCGCTGACGCACGATAATATTGCCTGCCAATACACTTTCACCGCCGAAACGCTTAACACCAAGTCGTTTCGACTGGGAATCACGACCGTTACTGGTACTACCACCTGCTTTTTTATGAGCCATTTGTTGTCTCCTGCCAGCTTACGCCCGACTTTATCCTGAAATTCCAGTGATCTTAACTTCGGTAAACCACTGTCTGTGGCCCATTTGCTTCATGTGGTGCTTACGACGACGGAACTTAAGGATACGTACTTTTTTAGCACGGCCTTGAGCAACGATCTCAGCAGTCACCTTGCTACCTTCAACATAAGGTGCGCCGATTTTAACTGATTCGCCTTCACCCACCATGAGCACTTTATCAAAACTGATTTCTTCACCAGTAGCTGCTTCTATTTTCTCGAGCTTAAGGGTCTCGCCCTCAACTACTCGGTGTTGCTTGCCACCACTTTCGATTACCGCGTACATATATCACTCCAAATTGGGCATAGGTTCGTATTCTGCTAGCGCTGCGGTCTCAAATTGAGGATTCAGTAGAGAGACTTATTAGCGCTATTTATACGCTTTTTCGTTTCTCTGGCCAGCAGTGCCTATAGGGGCGGGCATTTTACGGGAACTCGGCATGGCTGGCAAGCCTCGATTAGAGATTTTATCAAGTTCCCCATAGACTTGGCGAGGGAATACGAGACTAAGCGCGCCCGCCTTGACAGGCAACGGCTTCGCCCATAGCATGCAGGCTCGTTTTTGCATCGTAAATGCTCAGTTTTCTCGTCCTAAATAGCAGGATCGTCCACGGTAGCTCCATGTATAAAAATATCCGCGCAGTAGTGTCGAGCGATTTCGACGCCGTTAACCAATTTATCATCGATCAGCTGTACTCCGATGTCGCCCTCGTTGAGAGCATCGGTCATTACATAATCGATGCCGGTGGCAAACGCATGCGCCCAGTGCTGGTATTGCTTGGTGCCAAGAGCTGCGGCTATGAAGGCGACCAGCATATTGCCTTAGCAGCCGTCATTGAATTTATTCATACCGCTACCTTGCTGCATGACGACGTTGTAGACATGTCCTCAATGCGTCGAGGACGCCCTACTGCTAACGAGCAATGGAACAACCCCTCTAGCGTACTAGTAGGTGACTTCATCTACTCACGCGCCTTTCAGGTCCTTGTGTCGATTGGCAATATGGACATCATGAAGATCATTGCCGATACCACCAACCGCATCGCGGAAGGCGAAGTATTGCAGTTGATCAATAAGAACAACAGTGGCGCTACTCAAGAAGGCTATATGAATGTGATCCGCCATAAAACGGCGATTCTATTTCAGGCTGCCTCTGAGTGCGGGGCTATTCTTGCGGGTGCAAATGCAGACCAACAGAAGGTTTTACGCGATGTCGGCATGCATATCGGCATGGCATTTCAGCTGATCGATGACGTGCTCGACTACGAAGGTGATGCACAAACAATGGGCAAGAACATCGGTGATGACTTAGCCGAGGGCAAACCCACCCTGCCGCTAATCTACGCCATGCGCAATGGCACTAGCGAAGAAGCCACCTTATTGAAGTCCTGCATTGAAGGGGCCAGCAACGAAGGCGACAAAACGATCGCTGAACAACAGTTGCAGGACGTTATCGCCATTATTAAGCGTAGCGGTGGTCTGGACTACACACGCGAGCTCGCCATTGCCGAGGCAGACAAAGCCATCGCCTTGCTGGGCACGCTTGCTGACTCGCCTTTCCGACAAGCGCTTGTAGATATGGCCAACCTCGCCGTGCATCGCGCCAGCTAAGCTGGCGTTTCGCCTTGCAGGGCAAACTCCTTTGCTAAAAGCTTGTAGGAGTTTTTACGCACATCAAAATCATAGCAATTGCTAATAATCACCAACTCATCTGCCTGATGCTTAGACGCTAAGCCTCTTAGCTGCTCAGCAACGACTTTTGGCGTGCCACAGATTGCGTGCTTGCGACGCTGCTCTATGAGCGCGCGCTCGTGTGCTGTAAAAGGATAAGCGTAGGCCTCATTCACGGAAGGGATTGGCCCTGGCATCCCCTTCTCTAACCCTAGACGCCAGACATCACGCGTTAAAGCCAAGGCATCGGCCTCTTCTTGCGTTTCAGCGCAAAGCACGAACACCCCCACGTTCACATGGGGTTTTGCCAAACCATTGCCGGGCTTAAAGCAGGCGCGATAACTTGCGGCAAGCTCATGACTATGGGCGGGGTTTAAGAAGTGTGCCACCGAATAACGCATGCCTAGTTCACCGGCGTAGATTGCGCTTTGCTCGCTCGAGCCAAGTAGCCAAAACTGCGGTGGTATGGCTACCGAGGGGCTCGCATGCGCACGGGAAAACACTTTGGTTTCAGGCTCTGTGCCCTGCACGAACGCCATCATATCCATGAGTTTATTGCGAAAATAATCTACACCGATGGGCGAGCCGTAGGCTAATGCCTGCGCAGTCACCGAATCACTGCCTGGTGCACGCCCAACCCCAAGATCGACCCGATCAGGGAAGAGGGTTTGCAATAATAAGAAGTTTTCCGCGACTTTATAGGGGCTGTAGTGGGTCAACATGACGCCACCAGAGCCAAGCCTTATCGACTTGGTCGCAGCGCCAATACGCGCTAACAGCAGCTCTGGGGCGCAGCCTGCGAAACTTTCAGAGCCATGATGTTCTGCCACCCAAAAACGATGATAGCCAAGAGACTCTGTGTGCTGCGCAAGCGCCACCGTTTCGGCAAGCGCTTGCGCTGCAGTCCCACCACTGCGAATGGGGGACTGATCCAGCACACTAAGCTTAAGTGTCGTCACAATTATTCAACGGTAATTGTGATCTTCTCAGAAGTAACAGGAGGGTTGTGTGGAATATGCAAGTGATCGCCTAGGATCAATTGTAGCGTATGCACGCCAGGCTCTAGTGTCACTGTTGTTTCAGTCTGACCGCCACCGAAATGGGTTACATCCGACCCCAACGGCATATCTAGGTTAGGCAACTGCTCACCATTTATCAACAAATGGTGATGGCCAGTGTTGTTGGCTTGCACGCCAGCGGGCGCCACCCCCATGCCTTGCAAACCGAATACCACTTTTACAGGAGAGCTTACTGTCGCGCCATTGGCTGGAGACACTATATAAGCCATGGATCCCTCTGGTGCAGCGGTCTTTTCCATTTGCTGGGCAAGCGCGAATGATGACAAAGCGATTGCGGCACTTGCGCCTAGGACTTTAAATAGGGTCTTGCTCATAAAATAACTCCAAAATGATTAGTTGGCTGGGTTTTAGTTTACTGCGTTTAGCACCGATTATAGACCGACAATACGGCCTTACTATTACAGGAATACTCCGGCTTTTATCTTAAGAGGCAATTTTGCTAGAAAGCCTTATAGATAGCCAGTCATATCGCAAGTGTTAGCACTGGCAACATCGCGAACGAGGTGTTATAAGAATGGGGTAGCGAGGTTCAACAAGGACGGAAAATTTCGTGTTTATTCTCTTCTTAGAGTGCTAATTAATTATATTAAAAGGGGGCACGCATTAAGTGATAGATTTGAGCAATACACCCGTAGCAGAACCTTTGATGGAGTCCATCGAAAGTATCGAAGCGTTTGAAAAAACCGCGCTAAACACTCAGTTTCCATTCAGTGACAGCTACTCACTTTTACAAAAAAGTGCAGAACGCTTTGGTGATGATCCGGCTCTGGAATTTCTTCTTAGCGGCCGACGTGACGAAACACCGCAAACCATCACCTTTCGCCAACTAGGCCAAAGCATTACCCAAACTGCAAATCTATTGCACAGCTTGGGCGTTGATGAAAATACCGCCGTCTCAATAGTATTGCCCATTTTACCCCAGAGTCACCCCGCTATATGGGGCTCTCAAGCCGCTGGCATCGCCAACCCTATCAACCCCATGCTCGAAGCTGAGCACATCGCTGAAATTATTGAAGCTGCCGAAGCAAAGGTCATCATTTGCCTTGCCCCGTCGGAGCACACCGATATCTGGGAAAAGCTGATGCAAGTAATGCATCGCCTTCCTCTAGTGCACACGATCATTGCTGTTACACAGCCGTATTTCACGCACAGTGAATTTACTTTGCCCGCTTCTGTCAACGCCAAACTTCTCAATTACAATGCAAGCATTGCGGAACAAGTCAGCGACCAACTTATTAGTGGGCGACAATTTGCGGCCGATCAGATTGCTGCCTATTTCCACACAGGCGGCACCACTGGACGCCCCAAAATTGCCCAACTTACCCATGGCAATATGGCCTTCTTAGGTCAGTTGATGCAAATATACACAGCGCACATGCCGCGCCACACCGTTCTATGTGGCCTTCCTTTGTTTCATATCTACGGCGTCATTATCCAAGGCATCGCTGCCTTTAGTGTCGGCTACACCGTATTGCTACTCACACCCGCCGGCTTCAGGTCCATGGAGGGCATGAAGAATTTCTGGCATCACATCGATCGCTTTAAGATTCGCAGCTTCTCCACCGTCCCAACGGTTCTTATGGCATTAGCCAATATTCCTGTCGGCGATGCCGACATTAGCAGCCTCACCAACATCAACTCCGGCGCCGCACCACTTTCGCCTAAGTTTGAACACGTGTTTGAAAAAAACTTCGATGTTGAGGTATCCAATGGCTATGGCATGACCGAGACCACAGCCTTGATCTCACGCGCACCGATCGAACAGCCTCCTGGCAGTGTCGGCATGCGTTTACCCTACTCTCAAATCCGTATCGCACATTTAAATGAAGGCACCATTGTTAAAGACTGCGAGCTCAATGAGAGCGGTGTGATATTAGTAAAAGGGCCGCAAGTGTTTCGTGGCTACAAAGCGCAAAGCGATAACACTAATGCATGGATTGATGGTGACTGGTTTAACACTGGTGACCTAGGCTATTTGGATGAAAACGGTTTTCTATATTTGTCTGGCCGTGCGAAAGACTTAATCATTCGCGGCGGACACAATATCGACCCTGTGATTATCGAAGACGCTATCGCCACTCATCCCAGCGTCGCCAGCTGTATCGCTGTTGGCCTTCCCGATGCCTATGCGGGCGAACTGCCGATGGCCTTTGTTGTATTAAAGCCTGGTGAGCAGCTAAGTGCTCAAGCACTGTTAAGTTATGCCGAAGAACACATCAGTGAACGTGCCGCAATTCCTAAGCGAATCGAGATCATTCCAGCTATGCCGTTGACCGCCGTCGGCAAAGTGTTCCGCCCCGCACTGCGGCAGCAAATTACCGAAATCATGCTGAGAGAATTATTATCGGAACACAATGTAGAAGCAGAAGTGTCTAGCCGGCTTGACAAAAAGAGTGGCTTAACGATGGTGATAAAATTAGCAGACAGTGGCAAACAACAGACTGTCGATGAGTTGCTAACGCCTTACTCATTTGCAGTGGAATTTAGTTAGGGGCAATAGCGTCAGAGTTAGTTTGCTCTGACGCTAAACCCTGCACTGCTTGACCTTAGAATACTCTTCTCATCGATGATCCGAACCTTATTAATGCTAGGGTGGTAGATCTCGCTCGATTGTTGATAAATATAACGTGCCACTTCGAACAATGTGTTCGCTTGCTCGAGATCTCCAAGCTCCTCTACCGTTTTACTTAAGGCGAGATAAAAATCTGGCTCAGAATCTTTCAACCTAATGGCAGATACGAAATGCTCTTTCGCTGCTTCATAATCGAACTCTGCGAAGGCGATATTGCCCAAATTATAGTGAAAGTAGGGATTCTTCACATTGAAGCGTTCAATCGCTTTTGCGTAGCGTTCGGCCGTCTCAAAATCGCCCTCGCGCGTGTAAAACTTCACAAGATTATTCACCGCAGTGGTATTGGTTCTGTCCAGTGAAAAAGCTTTGCGATAAGCATATTCGGCGATGTCATTTTGCTCGCTGCGACTAAAGGCTGTCCCAATATTATTCCAAGAAATTGAAAGCTCTGGATTCAAATACAAGGCGTTTTTGAAATAGGCGATCGATGCATCGTAGTCTTTCTCGATAAGTTTTTCTGCGCCTAGATTATTGAAAAATAAGGCTCGTGCTTTGTCATCGCCTATAGTGCTCGCGGTTAGTTGTTGCAAGGTAATCTCGGGTGTGAAGTCGACCACATAACTAGTGTTCTGACTAAATTTTCCGATTGCATTGATGTGCTGGCTCAACACCAACAGTTCGCCTCGCTTATCCCAACTCGGACGCACTAATACAGTTTGAAAGCGCGCATCGAGATCATAATATCTCGCCATGGCGATATAGAGATAGACAACGGACAAGCAATTTCCGCGTCGATCATGAAATGTTTCTACCGCCGTACGGGTAATCGAGTCGTCATATTGAATGTCAAGATATTGATCTGCAAACAGCAAACTTTGCAACTGATCCACCATCTCTACTTGCGTGCCTTTTTTCACGTGCCGCTCCATATAGGCGATGATCTCAGGGCTCAGTGCCATAGGGTCAATAGTAGGAAAGGCATCAGCTTGTTGATCTAAGATTTGCGCTTCAAATTCGCGATCATCAATAAAGGTAAAATCTAGGCGCACAATATTGCAGGCCGACAAAATTAAACTCGACAGCAATAAGGCAATTATTTTGTAGCAGCTCCAGTACTTCTTCATAATCTTAGTATTTATATTCTAGAGGGCGTTGGGCGACCACTTGCATCAATTTTTAAAAACTCATAACGCCCGTGAGTAAATTCTATTTGTTGTTCATGAACACTTCTAAACAAAGCGACCCATGCGGCATAGCCAGCAAGTTCACGCGTGCTATTGCCTAAACCGGCAAAATCAGTGCGCTGCTCTAGCCGGAACGCACTAGGCCCCCAAGAGTCTAAATGCACTAGCGAATCATCAGCTGAGCGATACCGATACACCAGCGCCGCTTCCGTACGGGCTATTCGCATCCGATCTGACTGCAGAAACCGCACCTCATACTCTACTTCAAACTCGGCTCGCTCATCCTGCGCCAGAAACTCCACATTGCTATCGATTATCACGCTTTTTTGCACGTCTAAACGCGTGACATAGTTAAATGGCTCTAGATCAATACGCACCATTCTAAGTCCGAGATCTGTATCCTCTAATGCTGACGAGATTCGCACCCTACCGCGCTCGTCTATATCGACAATTGCGTCCGATTCAATTGCCAGCGCCCTTGCCGCAAAGTCAAAGCTCGCCTTCCATACGGGTAAAGCTGCCTCTGGGAGGGCCAATTCGCCCTCAGCACCAAGCAGCCAAAGCCTCTGACCATCGAAGCGCAAACCATCAGCCATATCACTAAAGACCGCTGTTTCACCTAATGCTATTCCTCCTGGCACAATTATCTCGGGAATCGTTGAGGCTTCGAATTCATCCCCCAGACGCTCTTTAAGGAATACCGCCGGCTCGCCTGAGGCAATACGTCGTGCGCTGCGGGACTTTGGGTTTAGGACCGATTTGCTTGCACGGCGCATAGACTCGCCAAGATACTGAAAATCGGGGAGTTCGGATTTGACATCGCGTGCCGCGGCAGAATCCATGACCCAGCGCTGACCGACGACAGCAAATAAGCGTCCTCCCTGCTCAAGCTGAGCATCACTGCCTTGTATATGCTGTAGCGGATACTGCTCGGCAAGTAAGCTAAGCACGCGTTGCACGACGTCTTGGTCTTCCAATGCATAACTGAGCATGATGCGGTCTTGCGCTGGACTGTTCAACCAAGCCGGATAGAACTCGTCAAAGGCATGCAGACCAGCGTCCAACTCATCATTGGCGATGAGGGCGATCGCCGCGATTTGCTGCGCTTGATAGTCCAGCTCCCACTGCGCTAACTCCGCACTTGTCGGCATCGTTAAGCTTGGGATATCGATGTGCATGCCAATACGCGGACGTTTGGGTTTTGCCCGCGCCACAGCAGACTCATTGAGATTAAACGCGACATCTACACCCAGAGCGTCTAGCTCTGTGCTCAAAGCAGCAAGCTGGTCGTTTATCGGCGAGCCGGTGTCCAGAACTTCGGCCTGTGTACTTTGCCACGCAAAGCCATAAACCAGCGCGAATATTAGGGCTAGCTTAGGCATAGTACGGCCTCCTTTACTCAGCACTCGTACAGGCATCGAAAGGTTCTCCACGCTGCGCTGCGCGCAGTTTCAAACGCAGGTCTGTCACCCATCCTGGATCGCCATAAAAATGCATGGGCCGCGCCATTCGCGCGATGATGGTCTGTGCGCGTTCGAAATCCCCCGCCCGTAATGCATACTCCACTGCCTGCTCTTGCACAAAAGTATCTGAGGCCAATTGCGCAAACGCCTTCTCTTGCAAAGGCACCCCTTCGTCCCAGTTTTGTTGTTCGAATAGAAAGACCTGGGCGGCCGATAGATTGACCTCGGCATTTTCAGGGTTCAATGCCAATGCTTGTTGAAAATACACTTGCATCTGCGTCTCATAAAATAGCCGCGCATCGATGCTAGGCTCGGGCTCACACTCATTGCGCCTAGAGTCGTAATACTGCCCAAAATCTAGGTAGACTTGATAATCTTCTGCCGATCGATCAAGTGCTTGTTCGTAATATTGAACCAACGTTACATCATCTAGTTTTTCGAGAGACTCATCTTGCATGTCGTGCATTCGCACAGCATCGGCATAACCGGAATAAGCGCGGCCCGGCGCTTGCCCACTCTCTATTCGGGCATTGAAAAAATAGGCCGCAAGGGGAAAACGAGCCGCATGCAACGAAATCTCTGCCAACCACAAAGTTTTGTCTTCCAAAGACATCTCTTGCACGTCAATATCCGCAATGGCCGGCAAATTAAATAGCACCTTATCACGCTCAGGACGTAGCAGGCCTGCTTCCAAATAGCGTTCAAAATCACGCGCTAAGCGTCGCATATTGAAGTCGAATGACTGATCAAACGCAAAACGCTCCGTACGCCCTTGATCGATTAGCTTCAGGTAATTTTCCAAAACACGCGTGCGATTATTGAACCCTTCGCGCTCATGCGCATGCAGTAAATAATGCATAAAGAATGCTGATTTTAAATTGGCTATTTGCACCAGTCGTGGCGAAGCCAGCGCAGAATCATCATAGAATAATTCTTCCAGTTCTATTTCGTTTTTGAGCGCCAATATCAGTTGAAACTCTTCTTCGTTGAAGCGGTGCAGCTCAACCTCATTTCCGGACACTTCGATCCTGCTCAAGTAATGGCTCATGCCCTCTTCATACCAGCGCGGCAAGCCCTGAATTCTATTGTTTACTAGAAAATGTGCATAATGATGCTTGGCGAGTTTTAGGCCGTTATCACTGTCTTGCATGATGATAAAGTTGGCGCGCGGCGACGAAAAATAATAAGCCGGTTCACCACCGTCGCTAAACAGAATGTAGTCATCATCATCAGAAAATATATAGAGATAGGTGGGAATTGCAGCTTGTATTTGCGGGTTTAGTACATTGAGCAGTTGCAAACTGGCATTGCGCCATCGCTCTAGCTCCATGGAACGTTTTTCAGTTTGCCTGCTAGAGAGCTGACTAAATACCGTAAAACTATCCGTACTAGTCGTAAACCATCGCTTTGTCTCTAGCCCGTCTTGGGCAACCGCTTGATTCAGCAGCGTGGCCCAGAAAAACAATAACAGCAGTCTTCTCATTTGGTCCGCTCCATAATAGGTGCTTAAGCCACAGAGTACTCTGAGGCTTAAGCGCTTAGCAAGACACTATGAGTTAACGCGTTCCAAATCCTTACATAAACTGCTTACATATTAGGATAGTTTGGCCCACCACCACCCTCTGGGCTTACCCATTGGATATTTTGCGCAGGGTCCTTGATATCACAGGTTTTGCAATGCACACAGTTTTGCGCATTGATCTGGAACCGCTTAGTGCCATTGTCCTCTTCTACGACCTCATATACGCCTGCAGGGCAGTAGCGTTGTGCCGGCTCATCGTAAAGCGGCAAATTTTTCTCTATCGGAATGCTTGGATCAACAAGATGCAAATGGCAGGGTTGGTTCTCAGCGTGATTGGTGTTTGATAAAAACACTGAGGACAACTTATCGAAACTAATCTTGCCATCTGGCTTGGGATAATCGATTTTCGGTGACTGATCGGCAGGTTTCATCTGCGCGTAGTCGGGTGTGCGATCCCTGAAGGTCATTGGGAATTTGCCGCCGAAAATATTGTGCTCGATGAACACCAAGGCGCTGCCTAGCCAAAACCCTAATTTATGAAAACCAGCACTGAAGTTACGGGTTTTATGGAGCTCTTCATACAAGCTTGAGGCACGAAATAACTCGGTATATCGATGCACTTCTTGAACTGGCGCCTGCTCCTGCGTGGCTGCTTGCAAGGTTTCCACTAGCGATTGCGCGGCAAGCATGCCTGACTTCATCGCTGTGTGGCTGCCCTTAATTTTTGCTGCGTTCAATGTGCCCGCATCACAGCCGATCAACAGGCCACCAGGGAAAGTCATTTTCGGCAGCGAGTTTAGGCCACCCTTATTCAAGGCACGCGCGCCGTAACTTAGACGTTTGCCGCCCTCAATGTATTGCTTGATGACAGGGTGTTGTTTGAATTTTTGGAATTCATCAAAAGGACTGATATGCGGATTGCTATAGCCAAGATCGACGATTAGTCCCAGTGAAACCTGATTGTTTTCGCTGTGATACAAGAAACCGCCGCTAGAGCCAGCGTAACTCGCCCCGACCATTGGGTAGCCCGCCGTATGCACGACCAAGCCTTCTTTGTGTTTTTCCTCTGGAATCTCCCAGATCTCTTTCAAGCCAATTCCGTAATGCTGTGGGTCAGAGTCTTTGTCTAAGCCAAATTTGGCAATCAACTCTTTGCCTAGATGACCACGGCAACCTTCTGCGAATAGAGTGTACTTTGCATGAAACTCAAAGCCAGGCTCAAACGAGTCTTTGTGTTCTCCGTTTGCATCGACGCCCATGTCGCCAGTTGCGACACCTTTCACACTACCATCTTCGTGGTAGAGTATTTCGGCGGCCGAGAACCCAGGAAACACTTCAGCCCCTAACTCACTGGCTTGTTCTGCCAACCAGCGACATAGATTGCCCAATGAAATGATGTAGTTGCCATCGTTGTGCATGGGTTTTGGCACTAGCAAACCAGGAAACTTCACGCCTTTTGTGGGACCGGACAAATAGTAAACGTCGTCCCCTGTCACGGCTGTATTCAGTGGCGCACCACGCTCTTTCCAATCGGGAAAGAGCCCATCCAAAGCACTGGTTTCAAACACAGCACCGGACAAGATATGCGCACCGATTTCGGACCCCTTTTCCAAGACACATACACTTAATTCTAACTCAGCCTCTTTGGCTAATTGCAGCAACCGACAAGCGGCGGACAGCCCAGCAGGGCCAGCACCAACTATGACTACATCTACTTCCATGGATTCGCGCTGCATAAATCAATTCTCCCAAAATGAGGGTCAATACGTTCTTGGCTAAAACGGTGCGGCACCAGAGGCTAGCGGGCTTGGTCGCACAATGAAGGCGCACATTATGAGCAATGGCTTAGGAAATCGCAAAACACTTGCACTAATCCAATGCCATTTTCGCAACGTAACAATGACGCAATGGATTGTAATGTAACATGTTTTCCGAACGCTTGCTCTATAAGTTGTTCGAGGTTTTACTTCAAAAACTACGTAAGTTGCTGTAAGATTACGCGTTTTTTGCATTCGCTCAGTGCCATGTCAGGCGTTGAACGGAACCCCTAACGACGTGTTTAGCGTTCATTCGTTATATTCCGGAGATCACATGACAATTGGGCAGTTATTACTTCAGCCTTCGCTTCGCACAAGTTTGAAACTTTCAGCACTCTCGCTTGCAATTCTTGCCAGTGGCTCCCTCCACGCGCAAGAAGAAAGTCCCATTGACGATTCGACTATTGTTTACGAAGCCACGTTCTTCGACCAATATACTCCTATCTCTGCTAATGACATGATTACGCGAATTCCAGGCGTCAATCTCAATAGCAATAACGGCGGTGGCGGCCGAGGTCTTGGCTCTGGCGGTGACTTGCTGATCAATGGCAAGCGTATCGCAGGCAAAGACAATTCTGCCAATGACCAATTACAACGCATTGCTGCTGACCAAGTTGACCGCATCGAAATCATTCGTGGCAGCTCTGGCTCACTTGACGTTCGCGGTGCTAGCCAAGTTGTGAATATCGTATTGAAAGAAGCATCTTCACGCTCTAGCCTGTCTGCTGAGGTCAGTGCGGATTACCACCATGATGGCAAAGTAGATCCAGGCACAACTATTTCCTACGGTGGGCAGTCCGGCAATTTTAATTACCTTTTGGGCGTCAAGCTCGACCCGCAGTACAACGCCTTCAATAATGCCGAATACAACTACAGCCCGGATCTGACCTTAACCAAGCTGGTTAAAGAAAAAAATATTCGCGACAAAAATACCTTCGAGACTAGCGTCAACCTAGGCTACGACTTTGAGCGCGATCGCATTCAGATCAATGCCTTGGTCTCAGATGGTAGCCACGACTCTTCAATTGACCGTCGCAACTTCGATGGTAGCAATCTGAGCATCGTAGACAGCACAGAGTTCGAATTCACGGACAGAGTCGAAGAGAACTGGGAGATTGGCGGAAACTACGAACACACTTTCGCAAACAATAGCCGCTTCCAATTTTTGTTCATCAGCAACGAAGAGGTTCGTAACAATACTCGCGAGCGTTTTACGACCACTAATGGTGCCAATGACAAGAATCAGTATCTGCAATCAGACCAAACCACGCGTGAACGTATCGGTCAGGCAAGCTATAGCTGGTCTTTGGCCGACAACCACGACATGCAGCTTGGCATTGAGCGCGCGCAAACGATTCTCGACACCACCCTACTCCTAGGCTCGTCAAGCGTTGCAGGGGATCCGTTGGCCGCTTATGGCAATTTGCCACCAGTATTGAGCGCGTCAAACCCAGGCTCAACAGTTGAGGAGATGCGCTACGAGACTTTTGCTGTTCACAACTGGACACTTAACGACAAGATGACGCTAGAAAGTACGCTGCTTTATGAAGCGTCGACGATCGATCAGTCTGGCACCTCTAGCCGTAGTCGTGATTTTGGCTTCCTACGCCCGAAAGTCGACTACCGCTACGATATCCTTCCTTCTTTGCAGATTAGAGGCACGGTAGAGCGTCAGGTATCGCAGCTAAGCTTTGCTAGCTTTACAGCGACCACTAATAACTCTGACCCATCGAAGGACACCTTTGCAGGCAATCCTGATTTACGCCAAGAAGACGAAATTCGTTATGAGCTAGGGCTTCAATACCGACTCCCTAATGATGGCGGCGTTGTGAATACACGCTTTTTCTACCGTGATATCGATGATGTTATCGGCCAGGTGAATATCTCTGATGACCCTACAGACCCAGAGTCCGCTACGGGCAACCTTGGCAATGGCAAACGCTACGGTGTGTTTATTGATACGAGCACGCGCCTAGGCTTTTTAGGTATGCCAGATGCATTGGTCACTAGTGGTTTGAATATTTTTGACTCGCATGTTTATGACCCAATCATTGGCGAAGATCGTCGCTTCAACCGGCGCGGCAATGTCTCGCTTGGTTTCCAGCACGATGTGCCAGCGTTTGGTCTTAACTATGGTTTCAACTTCACCCAAGAAATTACAGGTGGTGAAAAGGAGATCAATGTCGATACAATCGAACAAGTCATTCGCGGCCCGCAGTTGCAGCTGTTTATCTCTAAAGTCGCTTTTGACAACGTCACTTTCAGGCTTGAGTCAATGAATACCTTAGCATCTGATTTCTGCCGCGATCGTTATCGTTATGATGGGCTGCCAACGAATGGCATGCTTAGAGAGATAGAAGATTCTTGTGGTTCTGGCGGCGGGCAAAAAGTCGCTTTGAAAATCCGCACAACCTTCTAATTCCCTCCTTCGTTGCGGGCATCGTCTGATTTTCTTAACTGAAAGCCTTCCAGACGATGCCCGTAGTTTTGTGACTACCACCTTACTTCCGTAAAACTCTCGCCCTCAGTTTAAGGACGTGTGCACTTTATGAACTTGAAAACTTCAATGATCTTTCTGCTTGCCGTTGTGGTCAGTCATAGCGCAAACCGGCTCCATGCGGCCGAATTTGCAGTGCAAGTATTCGACCAAACGGGCAAACCACTCGCCAATGCTGTGATCGAGAGCCCCGGTGATGCTGTAAGCTATGCGCCGGAAGAGATTGCCGTCATTGATCAGGTTAACAAGCGTTTTGTGCCAATGGTTATTGTGATTAAAACTGGGCAGCGGGTTAATTTTCCAAACTACGACAATATTCGCCATCACGTTTATTCCTTCTCAGATATCAAACAGTTTTCAACAGAGCTGTATGCTGACAACCCGAGCAGCCCTATCACTTTCGAGCGTGCCGGTGTTGCGGCTTTAGGCTGTAATATTCACGACAGCATGGTCGGTTATGTCTATGTCAGTGATTGGAACGATGCCGGAGTGACTGATGAGAGCGGCATTTTGCGTTTCTCGCAAGAAAACATCCCCGATGAGATTAGCGTTTGGCACCCTTGGTCTAGCGACCCAAATAATCGCCGCACGGTAAGCACTCAGAGTGTGCGCGAAGGCGGCACATTGGAGGTGCGCCTTAATATCACAGCCCCCAATCAAATTTTTGGTTTCAAAGCACTGAGCGCACAATAGATGCAAGTTTATTTGAAGATCGTCGTCACGAGTATTTTGCTACTCTCATCCTTGGCAATTGCCGACACCCGTATTAAAGGGACCGGCGGTGTAAGCTCCATTAGTGGCAGCGGTGGCGGTGGCATCATACCGTGGGCAACACTGGGCGGGCTCGCCACTCAAGATCAAAGCAGCATGACTGGCTTCATCTCCCGCGCTGATGTCGATGACTTCACGCTAGATGTCAAAGGCCTTGCTGTGAATCTAAACAACCGCGTGGAATTTTCGCTTGCGCGCCAAGACTTCACCATCAAAGCCAATGATGCGCAGATTAGCCAAAACAAATACGGTTTGAAGGTTAAAGTGGCAGGAGACCTCATTTTTGGTCAGCTTCCACAAGTCAGCGTTGGTATAGAGGGGAACTCTCTACGCGACCCTGAGACGGCAAGAGCTGTAGGTGCTCGCGATGATGACGGAATCGATGTCTACGTGAGCGCTGCGAAAGCTTGGATCGACGGTCCATTCCATCGCACCAGTATGTTGAATCTCAATGTGCGCTCGACGCGCGCGAATCAGTTTGGACTATTAGGCTATGGTGGCGATGATCAAGACCGACAGTTGATGATCGAAGCTGCCGCTGCGATGTTTGTGACTAGAAGCCTCGCCATTGGCATTGAATATCGACAAAAGGCTGACAATCTCAGTGCTTTGATCGAAGAGGACGCAAGCGATGTTTTCATCGCGTGGTTTCCGAACAAACATCTTTCACTAACTGCCGCTTACGTGCGCCTTGGTGATATCGCTGGCGCGCCTAATCAAAACGGTTTCTATTTTTCGCTTCAGGGAGCCCTATAGATGCGCGCCTTCCCATCGTTTAAAACAAGTCGCCTATTCGCTACAGCCACATTGCTTAGCCTCTTTCTAGGGTGCAGCAATATGACGCCCGAAAAGACGCTCTACCAGCGCCTAGGTAGTGCCGAAGGCGTTGCCAATATTACCGAGCTTTTCATTCTAGAAATTGCGAGAGACGAGCGCGTCATCGCCTATTTTGAAGACTCGAATGTGCAGCGCTTTCGCGAAAAATTTATCGAACATTTGTGTATGATTACTGACGGTCCCTGCGAGTATAGCGGCGACACCATGGTCGACATTCACGTCGGCATGAACGTAACAGAAGGCGCTTTTACAGCGATTGTGGAAGATTTGATCGAGGCAATGACTAAGGCCGATGTTGCCATCGGCACTCAAAATCAGGTGTTAGATCGCCTTGCACGCTTGCGACCCGAAATAATTTATCTTTAACTAGTGCAAACCCTTAAGGCTTGCTGAAAATCATCATATGTTGCCAAGGCAAGAAATCTAGCGTTTCAACAAAATTAAGGTCAAACACCGCCATCTCTTTTTTCACTTGCTCTTGAGACATTTTGTGCAATGGTCGAATCGGCACAGTAGCGTCTTCTTCACGATATTCAAGCAATACCACCCTGCCCCCAGGCTTTAAGCCATTAACAATACTTTGCATCATTTCCCAAGGGTGTGAAAATTCGTGGTAGGCATCCACTAATAGAACCAGATCCACCGAGCCAGCTGGCAATTTAGTGTCGTCTATATCGCCTAAGATTCCTTCGATGTTGGTGACGCCTTCAGCGGCTTTGCGCTCTTCAATCATCGCTAGCATTTGCGGCTGAATATCGACAGCTAACACTTTGCCTTGTGGGACTAGTTTTGCCATGCGGAATGAGAAAAACCCAGAGCCGGCACCGATATCGCCAACGATGTCCGTAGGGCGAAGATTCAAATTGGCCACAACATCATCGGGCATCTCTTCATGGGTGCGTTGCGGTCTTTCCAACCACTGGGCGGCCTGGTAGCCCATAACCCCTGATATCTCACGTCCCATGTAGAAACGCCCTATGCCACCGGTGCTGCGCTCTGGCGCATCAACATAGATGCCCGCAGGTGCGCCTTGGGCCAATGCAAATGAACTAGGGAGCAATAAGACAAATAGAAGGGTAAGCGCGCTGCGACGGTATGACATGATGGTTTCCTCTGATCCTTAGGATACTTGTTTGGAATCATTGTAGAGGAAGGACAAGGGGATTAATAGACGAGCAAATCCCCTAGGAAATCTACCGAATGAGATAAATCTACACTAAGCGTATTGTCGCACTCTTAGATTAACTTCAACCAACGATGACCGCTGCCTTTGCAGTTAATGCACACATGCGCATTAGAGACTTTGCCCGTGCCTTCGCAAACGAGGCACACATCTTGGTAAGGCTTCTGCAATATAGCGAGCAATTCACGATAGGCTTGAATGTTTCGAATGTGTTGTATGTCGGCGCTCATTTGCAACTCCTGCACTTTCACGAGAAAAACTAGTCAAGGTCAAACTCTCGATTTTTCGTGTGTACCTCACACTTGGGGCCATTATGCGACTGACACAGCACCCGTGTTGTTAACATGTTCACAAAAACAGCGGTTCTGAAAAGAACAATTGGGAAATGTGATCTTCCTCAAATTTTCCCACAGATGAGTCTTCAACTTCGGCTATGCTAGACTCTCTGACTTTATTGCTTTGCTGTTAAAACTCCGGGGGGGGAGTGCCGCATGTCTACAGAGGGTGTTTTAAAAGGAATTCGAGTTCTCGATTTTGGCCGTTATATCGCAGGCCCTTTTTGCGCAAGCTTGCTTGCCGATTTAGGAGCTGAGGTCATTCGCATCGAGAAGGTTAAGGGGAGCGAAGACCGTTTTTTGTCGCCGATCAGCGATAAAGGCGATGGCGCTCTGTTTATGCAGGTTGGGCGCAACAAGCTAGGGATGACGCTAAACCCAATGAAGCCTAAAGGCCAAGAGATTGTGCGCAAACTCGTCGCCACGGCCGATGTCGTCATCGCTAATCTACCCCCAGACACTCTAAAAGCCATGGGTCTGGATTATGAGAGCCTCTGCGCTATTCGCCCTGATATTATTTTAACTCTCATATCTGCCTTTGGCAGCGGTGGCCCTTATAGCAATCGGGTGGGTTTCGATGGCTTGGGGCAAGCAATGTCTGGCTCGATGTATTTATCTGGAACCCCAGAGCAACCAGCGAAGGCCTATGCGCCCTTTATCGATTTCGGGACAGCCAGTCTAAGTGCCTATGCCACGATGGCCGCGCTATATGAACGTCAAAAGAGTGGCCGCGGCCAAGTCGTTGAAGGCGCGCTCTTTAGCACAGCGTTGACCCTAACTAATGGCGTGGTAATTGAGCAAGACGCACTGCAGCTCAACCGCGAAGCCACGCTGAACAGGTCACAAACCTCCGCACCCGCTGATACCTATAAAACGTTAGATGGCTGGGTGTTAGTGCAAAGCGTCGGTGGCCCTTTGTTCGAGCGTTGGGTGCAGTTGATGGGTGAGCCTCATTGGTTAGAAGACCCCCGCTTCAAAGATGATATAAGCCGCGGAGACCACGGTGAAATTATCAGCGAACGGCTGGCACGCTGGTGTGCACAGCGCAGCTCGGCCGAAGTGCTAGCCGCGATGGAAGAGGCTCGCTTGCCTGCTGGCCCCGTGATGTCGCCACAAGACGTCTTAGATGACCCGCACGTTGCGGCTGCAGGCATGTTTCAAGCCGTTGACTATCCTGGCTTGAAAAAGCCCGCCCCGATCATGACGCCACCGGTGAAGATGTCATTAACGCCACCCACTATCCGGCACAGGGCCCCCACCCTAGGAGAGCACACCGATAAGCTCTTGCAAGAACTTGGCTATAATGCCGAGCAAATTGCAGAACTTCGCGCCGAACGGATAGTGTAAAGGCCTGAGCCAAGCGTCAACGCATCGTGAACCCTTGCTCTGCCAAGAAGTCACGCATGTGCGGGCGCGCCTTCTCGCTCAATAGGCTTGCGACTTGTTCGCTCCAACAAATGCCGTGCCCGCCACCGGTGCGTTGACGGTAATACTCACGCACTTGCTCATCATAGGCCGCAATTTGTTCGGCATCGCCGTCTTCGTTGTACACTTCGTCTTTCATAATGACCGAAAGCGGCAGACGCGGTTTACACTCTGGGTCTTGGTCTGGATAGCCCAAACACAAGCCAAACACTGGGTAGACGCCTTTGGGCAATTTGAGAAGGTCGCTAACATCACGTGGGTTATTGCGGATACCCCCGATATAACAAATCCCTAGGCCGGCCGCCTCTGCCGCGATCACCATGTTCTGTGCCATGAGCGCAACATCAACAGTCGCGATGATAAAATGCTCAGTGAAATCCCCAGCGAAAGGCTTTTCGTATTGGACGCAGCAGTTGCCTGGGCGTTTTAAATCAGCGCAGAACACCAGGAATTCGGCTGCGCTTTCAACATACGCTTGATTTCCCGCATAGGCAGCCATCTTTTTACGACTCTCAGGGGCGCGAACACGAATCACCGTGGCTCCTTGCAAAAAGCTCGAAGTCGCGGCGCTTTGCGCGGTAGAGACGATTGTTGCCAGTAGCGCCTCATCAATTTTTTGATCAGTAAATTTACGAATACTGCGATGGGAATTGAGCAAAGCATGAACGGGATTCACAAGATACAGCTCCTAGTTTTAAAGAAAATACTTAGCGGATAACGGTGTCGAGAAACGCAGGGACAACGTCATTGGCGAGTGAGGTCTCCCCATTGAATAAGACGATCATGGCGATATCAAGTTGCGGCACTAGCACTAACTCAGAGCGAAAGCCTCGCACTCCTCCTCCGTGATGAATCACGCGAACCCCCGCGTAATCAAACACTCGCCATCCTAAACCATACCAAGCCTTCTCTAGGCGCGGCCAACGGTTGAAATAACTGCCACGCGGGGTTTCTACAACAGGGGTCTGTTGTTCTACTAGCACAGGTTCTGGAAGCACAGAGGGGAAAGCCCCTAGATTTGCCTGAGCCCATACCATCATATCTTCGATACTCGCATTCACGCCGGCGGCGGGGCCTACAGTGTAGTAAGCCGCATTGGTGGGGGCGATCAACCAATTCTCTCCCCGTTGACGGTGTGCCGCACTAACATTTATCGCGTCAGTATAGCCTTCCAAACCAACCGACGCCGTCTCCATGCCCAGTGGCGCAAATAGGCGTTCTTGCACATATTGGGCATAGCTCTCCTGCTCTGTCACCTCCACCACATCAGAGACGAGTGAGAACACGACATTCTGGTAACCATAGCAGCGCCCTGGCGGACAAACGGTAGGGATTTCTTGAAACTTCTCTTGGATTTTTTCGTAGGCCACCCCAGAATCCAACATATTCGAATAAGCGTGCGGCATGAGACCGGTGGTGTGGCTCAAGATATGGCGCAGCGTCATGCCTTTGCTACTCTCTTGAGTGCCTATTGAGTATTGCGGCAAGATCGAGATGATTGGGGTGTCCCAGCTTTGCTTTTGATCGAATACCATTTTGGCTGTTACGGCCCCAGCGAAGGTCTTGGAAACTGAGGCGATGCGAAATAGGGTTTTGCTATCCACCAAGGCGTCATCGCCCATGCTGCGCACCCCCCAGGTTCGCACATCGAGCACTTCGTTAGCTCGGACAATCCCCAACGCGACCCCTGGAACGCCTGCTGTGGCGATCTCAGTGTCTAACCATTGAAGGTATTCCACGTAGTCTAATGGCGTAAAGCTTGGGGGGTTAGAGGGCTGAGACCACGCAAGCTGCGCGGCAAAACATGTCGATAATAGTAGGGAAAGACAGCGGCTGGGTAGACGAGTATTCGCAAACAACATGCAACTCCAAAAACAAAAATCAGGCTTAAGCAAAAACGTAGCGCTGCAAGTTAACACGATACTAGCCTAATGCAAACTAGGGACTTTGCGCGTTGATGCGCATAATGAGTAAGCAAAAAAATGCCGATCGAAGCACCTTGCTACGATCGGCCAAAGTCAGGCACAGCGACTGTAAAGTCGTACTTACCTCCCACTTACGTCATGCAAGAACCATAGTTCTCTATTCATTAGCAGCATCGGGCCTTGCTTAAGACACGATCACTAACATTCTGCGGTTTTCACGCACCACACTTAGCGCACGCACTTCATCACTTTGTGCAACTAGGGCATTAAAATCGCTCAGACTTGCTACCTCATTGCGGTTAACTTCGTAGATCACGTCGCCTGGACGCAAACCCGCTCTCCATGCTGGGCTTTGCGCTTCCACTGACACCACTTCCACTCCTTGACGAGTGCCTGCGACGGCAGCCCCTGCTCGCGAATCAGCAAGACTTCGCAGCTGAGCACCTAGAAACTCGGGTTCGGAAAGGCTACGAATCGAAGGCGCATCGGCCTGAGCGAGATTCTGTTGAGTTGATCCAATCACAGCGGCAATAGACTCTTTTTTGCCATTACGATAGACCTCTAGAGTTACTTCTTCATCGAGGCGCAACAAGCCAATGATGTTGCGCAGCTCGCGGCCACTATCAACCTCCTGTTCATTGACGGCGACGATGACATCGGAGACTTCAAGGCCTGCACGTTCAGCGGCACTGCCAGGCACAACACTTGTCACCAAGGCGCCTTTACCGGCCCCAGTTTGCAAAGCGGACTCCATCGCGCTTGTAAGATCTTGAATTTGTACACCTAATTGACCGCGACGCACTTCGCCATATTGTTCGAGTTGCCCCATTACGGCAGTAATCATATTCACCGGCACTGCGAAGGCGATGCCTGCATTAGCGCCGCTGCCACTGATGATCGCAGTGTTAATGCCGATGAGATCACCCTCTAGGTTGACCAGGGCTCCACCGGAATTGCCCATGTTGATCGCGGCATCCGTTTGAATGAAATCCTCATAGTTCTCGTTGTTGAGCCCACCACGCCCTAGTGCGCTAACGATGCCTTGCGTCACTGTCTGGCCAATCCCGAATGGATTGCCTACCGCCACTACGTAGTCCCCTACTCGCACATCATCAATCTGAGCGAAATCCAGTGCGACAAGATCCTTTGCCTCAATTTGCAATAAAGCCACATCGGTACTTGGGTCGCTGCCTATGAGAGTTGCTTTGAACTCACGACCATCTTGCAATGAAATATTGATTGCGTCGGCATTGGCAATAACATGATGATTAGTAACGATATAACCTTGATCTGCGTCCACAATCACGCCCGATCCCATTCCTCGCACTTGCCGACTCGATCCTTGCGTTGCACCTTGATTCGACGGGTCACTAAAGAATCGGCGCAACTCGCTCTCGTCTAGAAATCGTAAAGATCTTGGTACTTGTGCTGCCTGCGCTGTTGAGACAATTACCACGGCGGGCGTGACATCCTCTAACATGGGCGCGAGTGACGGCATGCCATTATTCATAGTCCCTGGGGTCGCTGCGAACACGTTCACTGACCCTAAGCCCCCCACGGACGCGATCAATAACAATCCAACGACTAGTTTTTTCATACGACTGTCCTCATAACGATAAGTTGTAGCGAAAATCAGGGGTCGGTGATTCCGATCTCTCTGACTGGTCGATGGGCTTAAGATAGGCCTCGAAATGCCCAAAAACCTTCCGAATCGGTGAAGTTTTTATCCAGAAAAGGTGAAGAATCGCCCAAAACAAGGGCTTTACAGGCGGGCTAGGTTAAAATTGCTACATTGATGAGAGGATCGGGCTTGTAACAAGTTGCGACAATGGTGGAACCACTACTTCGCAACGCAGTCCAAGAAAAGTAAGATTAGTGAACTAGCAGCACAGTGTGACTTAACAAGTAAGCTTAAGCCGACGATAAAGGCAGACCAAACAATGGATAATCAAGTGCTCGCAGATAACCGTCCAACAGAATCGATCGCTTCGTTTGTACTGGCCCACTGGCTAGTAAAACCTAGTATTAATCAAATTACGCATCTCGAGACGCGAGAGCAACGTTCCTTAGAACCTCGATTGATGCACCTGTTGTGCCTGCTCGCTAACGATGCCGGCAGTGTCCAGACCCGTGAACATCTAATACAGACGATTTGGCCAAAGGTCATCGTCAATGAGAACTCTTTAACTCGCGCTGTCTCTGAGCTGCGCAAGAAACTAGCGCACCCAAGCCTCGCTGAATGTGTGATCGAAACGATTCCCAAGAAAGGCTACCGATTAACTGCAAAATGTCAGCAATACCAACAGAGCAACGATGAGCATGCACAAAAGGCGAACGCTGCAGTGGCCAACGGACATTTCTGGCAACAAACGCTAGCGACACTTAATAATGTGCGCCACTCCGCGGCTGCCAGTGCGCTCGCACTCATCGCTGTGGTCGTTTTTGGGGCTTTCAATAACGATAGCGATATTGCAACAACACTCGACTCTCAGCGTCCGCTAGCAGATATTAATATCACCGGTGCCGACGCTTTAGATTCATTGATCCATGCCCGCATGGATACCGTCGCCACCTCTTCTACTAGCATTGCACAACTCGGCGTCAGTAATAGTGAGGGGAGTCAGCCAGTGGTATCGCGTGACGGCAGGCTTTTTGCCCAAATTAGGTACAGTGATGAGGGGTCGAGCTTGTTACTCGGTTCAACCGATTTACCGAACTCACCGGTAACGGTCTTGAGCACAAAAGACGTGCTTTACAATTTACAGTGGTCACCTATTGATAGAGCACTGCTGTTTGCCCAAACGCCACGCATTACCAATGCGGCGCTACTGCCAGAGGAGCAGGCCAGTTTAGTGATGTTCGATATTGATAGTTTTAGCACTCGCGTGATCCAAGGGCCTGCAAATACCCCTCAGGAAGAAGGCGCACAAGTAACCCCCGAACACTTTAAACTCACAAGCTTGGGTAAGCGCCTAGGTTGGCTATCTTAGCATCAGTGACTTAGTGCCAACTCATCGCTCACGCGGTTGGCACTTACCACTGCATCTTCGTGGAAGCCTTTGCCCCACCACGCTCCGCAGAACCAAGTCCGTTGCACCCCGTTGACCTCACTCCAACGCGCCTGCGCATCAACCCCACGCTGGGTGAAAATCGGGTGGGCGTAGTTAAACTTTTGCAGGATTTTCTCATCCGCAATCGCATTCGTATTATTCAAAGTGACACAGAAGCGCTCTGACGACTCGATCCCCATTAGCCGGTTCATATCGTAGGTCAGTTTAGGCAGTTCGGTCTCAGCTCCTGGGGTGAGTTGATAATTCCAACTTGCCCATGCCCTTCGATTTTTAGGCAATTGCTTAACATCGGTGTGCAACACTACTTCGTTATTTTGATACCCGATTGCCCCCAACACCGAACGCTCTACCTCACTAGCGTCCACCAAAATTTTCAAGCATTGGTCACTGTGACAGGCAAAAATTACTTGATCGAAACTTTCTGTGCCTGCAGCAGATAACACTTCGACAGCGTCTCTATGTCGGCTTACCCCTAACACTGGGCTATTGAGCCGAACGGCATGTTTGAAGCCCGCACTTAGGGGCTCAATGTACTGCGAGGATCCTCCTACTATTGTCCGCCATTTGGGACGATGGCTAACGCTGAGCAGGCCATGTTTATACATAAACGGCAGCATGAAACGCATTGGAAAATCGAGCATTTGCTTATAGGGGGTTGACCAAATTGCACAGGCCATAGGGATCAAGAAATAGTCACGGAAAAACACACCTAAACGGTATTTTTTAACATATTCTTGCAGCGTAATGTCGTTATCAATCTGATTGTTCTCAACATCAGATACGGCGATTTTATTGAAGCGCACGATGTCTAACAACATATTGATATAGCTTGGGGAGAGTAGATTTTTTCTCTGTGCAAATAAGCCATTGATCAGTTCAAACTTGCCGTCAAGACCGGCGAATTCTAAACCTGTGCGCTCACAGCTGACACTGAAGCTCATGTCCGACTGCCGCGACTTCACGCCAACCTCGTCCATCATTTTGATAAACTGCGGATAAGTCCAGTCATTAAATACAATGAAGCCTGTGTCGATCTTGTATTGTTGACCTGCAAGCGTCACATCGACGGTTGCAGTGTGGCCGCCAAGGCGATCTTGCGCTTCAAATACCGCGATATCATGGTGCTTGTGTAAACGATAAGCCGCAGTTAATCCGGCAATGCCTGAGCCAATGATGGCAATTTTCACTATCGTGCCCCTTTATAAATTCTGCGCAAAAAAAAATACGCTGCGTTCATAGTAAATACGAATTCGCAGCGTACTTGGATTTGCGTGATTAATCGTTAAAGGGCTTAAGCCTTATATTTTGCCAACTCTTTGCGAGCGATTACACGGCGATGGACTTCATCAGGGCCATCGGCAAGGCGCAAGGTTCTTTGCCCTGTCCACAGGGCTGCCAAGGGGAAGTCCTGTGACACACCCGCCGCCCCATGCATTTGAATCGCGCGGTCGATCACCCTTAAAGCCATATTCGGCACGGCCACTTTGATCTGTGAAATGGCATCACGAGCCGCCTTATTGCCAATGGTATCCATTAGATAGGCCGCCTTAAACACAAGCAGACGGCACATCTCGATCTCAATGCGGCTATCGGCAATCACGTCATAGTTACCGCCCAGCTCGGCAAGGGGCTTGCCAAAGGCTTCACGGCTCAACGATCGCTCGCATAACAACTGTAAAGCTTTCTCTGCGGCGCCGATAGAGCGCATGCAGTGGTGAATTCGACCTGGGCCAAGACGCCCTTGGGAGATTTCGAAGCCTCGGCCACGCCCAAGAATAATATTGGATTGAGGAACACGGACATTACTAAAACGGATGTGCATATGACCGTGAGGCGCATCATCACGCCCAAAGACCTCCATTGGTCTGAGGACTGTCACTCCGGGTGTATCCATGGGCACAAGAATTTGCGATTGACGATTATGTTTAGGGGCTTCCGGATCAGTCACCACCATCACAATCATAATCTTGCAGCGTTTATCCCCTGCACCTGAGATATAAAATTTCTCGCCATTAATTACCCACTCATCACCATCAAGAACGGCAGAGGTAGAAATATTAGTGGCATCCGAGGAGGCCACATCAGGCTCAGTCATGGCAAAAGCCGAACGAATTTTCCCAGCTAGCAATGGCTCTAACCATTGCGCTTTTTGTTCCTCGGAGCCGTAGCGCTCAAGCACTTCCATATTGCCAGTATCTGGCGCACTACAGTTAAATGCTTCTGAAGCTAGACGACTGCGCCCCATGATTTCAGCCAGGTGGGCATACTCCAAATTGCTAATCCCCGCACCACCCTGACTCTTGGGAAGGAAAAAATTCCACAAACCTAATGACTTTGCTTTCGCTTTTAACCCATCTAATATTTCATCTTGTTTTGCTGTATGAGACCAACGATCGCCAACGCTGACTTCGTCATGGTAAGTGTGCTCGACTGCCGCAACATCCACCTCGACAAATTTACGAATTTTCTCTCTCACTTCAACCATTTCTGGTGATAAGCCTAAATCCATCATGTTGTTGCGCCTCAATCTTGTTACGAAATAAAACTAAATAACTCACCGCTTTTAACTAGCGATAGTGCCACCGCCATCGACAACGATGGTTTGCCCAGTAGTAAAACTACCTGCCGCTGACGCTAAGTAGATCGCTGCGCCCGCAATCTCATCCGGCTCACCAATGCGACGCAAAGGATAAGTAGAGACAACTGACGCGTAAGTTTCTGGGTTCTCCCATAGTGCCCGCGCAAAATCGGTGCGCACTAAACCAGGAGCGATGCAATTAACACGAATATTTTTAGGACCCCATTCAACGGCCAAGTTACGAGCCAGTTGCATGTCGGCGGCTTTAGAAATGCCATATGCCCCCAATACATTACTGCCTTTCAAACCAGCTATTGATGAAACAATGACTACGGCACCACCACCCTTCTCTGCCATTGCTGGCAACACCAGCTGGCAGAGACGGTGAGCACTCCCGATATTAGCGTTCAAAATTTTATCGAACGCCTCATCAGGAATTCCTTGCGATGGACCATAGTGCGGATTCAATGCCGCATTGCAGACGAGAATATCGATTGTGCCAAGCAGCTCGACGGTCTTGTTGACCAAGTGCTGAAGCTGCTCTTTGTAATTGATATTGCAAGCGATTGCGACGGCATGCCCCCCTTGAGCATTGATCTGTGCGGCAATCTCGTCGCAGGCATCCTGATTCCTGCTAGAGATCACTACACGAGCGCCTGCTTCTGCCATACGGCTAGCAATTGCCAAACCAATGCCTTTCGTGGAGCCAGTAATCAATGCGACTTTCCCTGTTAGATCGAATAGGCTCACTTTGCTCTCCCCCTTTTCACAATTAGCAATTCACATAAGTATTATTACTTGCATGAATATTTGTTCGTTGTATTATCATAAATTAACAATAATGACCGCCGATGGACAAGCGTTTTATTCGCCAAGCCATGAAGGCCTGCCTTTGCTGAGGCGAGTTCCCCCATCAACCGGCAGCACTACGCCGTTTACATAAGTGCCTGCGCGCGAACATAAAAACAATAAGGTTCCGACAATATCTTGCTCATTGCCGATCCGCCCCAATGGACAGCCATCTTCTATATTTTGGCGATACTCAGACATGACGTGCTTGGTCATCTTAGATTCGAAAAACCCAGGCGCTATGGCGTTCACGGTGATTCCTTCCGGGCCGAGCTCCACCGCCAATGTTCGCGTTAGATGATGCAGCGCAGCCTTGCTTGCCGAATAGGCAAAAGTAGGAACCCCTTGCACGATCGGCACCTGCAGGCCATCCATAGACCCTATATTGATCACCCGTGCACTGCCATTGTGTTTTGCGCTGCTTTGCAATGACTTATGCAAATCTCGCGTTAAAGAAAACACACTGCTCACATTAGTCTTCATAAGTTTGTCGAAAGCCGAATCTGGGTAATCGGCAAGTTTGGCTCCCCAATTGCTGCCAGCGTTATTCACCAGAATATCCAATCCCTGCGGCAGGTCAGCCTCTATACGCGCGACGATTCTAGCGCGCGCGGCCGGATCGGTGACATCCGCGGCGATGGCCGCACATTCCCCCAAACCTTCAAGCGCGCGCAAGGCCGCTTCACAGCGCTCAGCGCTACGAGACACCATATAAACCTGCACGCCGTTGCGTAGTAGCCCCTCCACCATCATTAAACCAATGCCGCTAGAGCCGCCAGTGACCAATGCCGAACAACCCTTAAGTGAAAACAATGTATCGATCGATAGATTCTCCGACATCGAAACCTCCTGCAAGTGTTTAAGTCGCAATCGCACGGGCCATCTTAGCACTGAGCATTGGCAAGGGTTCCACCATGATGTTATAGACTTCTATTCGTTATATATGAAATGATATAGCGCTTAATAGCACCCAATACCAAGGTTTAGCTTTATGAGGTTCTTTCAAAGAGCGGGGCTCATCACCACCATCGCCATTAGCGCCCTCCTTTCGTCCTACAGCGCTGCCCAACAAGCCACGATAGCTGCGGCCTCAGACCTGCAATTTGCTCTCGAAGAGGTACGTAAGCAATTCACGTCTGATACAGGTAAACAGCTGCAAGTCGTGTATGGTTCTTCGGGAAATTTTTATCGCCAAATCAGCGAAGGCGCTCCGTTTCAAATGTTTCTATCTGCCGATGAGACTTATGTTCAACAGCTTGCCCACGCCGGACTTACCGCCGATGACGGCGCCTTGTACGCCCTAGGACGACTCGCGATCATTACCCCACATGGCTCGAGCCTGACGGCAGATGCGGATCTTGCAGGCCTAAGAGCAGCCTTGAATGCGGGCACGGTAAGACGGTTTGCGATCGCCAATCCGGAGCATGCCCCCTATGGTCGTCGCGCAGAAGAAGCCCTGCGGCATGCGCAGTTATGGGAAGCATTAGAGGGGAAAATCATTCTAGGAGAGAACGTCTCGCAAGCCGCTCAGTTTGCCACCTCAGGCAGTGCCCAAGGAGGTATCATTGCCTACTCTCTCGCCCTGGCACCGAATGTCTCCCGTTTAGGCCAATACGCCGTGATTCCGCAAGAATGGCATGCCCCCTTACGACAAAGAATGGTATTGCTAAACCAAGCAGGGGAAGATGCGCAGGCATTCTATGCGTATTTACAAAGTGCACCAGCCCGAGCGATTATGTCCCGCTTCGGCTTCACCCTCCCTCAAGCGGACTAGGAAACACCATGGATTGGTCGGCACTTCGCCTATCGCTAGAATTATCATTTTGGACGATGCTCGTACTGCTGCCTATTGGCATCTGGCTAGGGCGTCGTTTGGCTTGGTCGCAGTTTCGCGGCAAGAGTATGGCCGAGGCGCTACTTGCGCTCCCATTGGTATTACCCCCTACGGTTCTTGGTTTTTATCTGCTAGTGGCGCTTGGCTCGAGATCCCCAATCGGGCAAGCCTATGAGGCGCTATTTGACCAACAATTAAGTTTTTCTTTTGCTGGCCTATTGATCGCGTCTATCGTGTTCAATCTGCCATTTGCTATTCAACCGATGCAGCGAGCATTTGAAGCCATTCCACAAGAGGTTCGCGAAGCCGCACGTTGCTGCGGCATGCCTTCGTGGCGCATCTTATTGCGCATCGAACTACCGCTGGCGTGGCCTGGAATACTCTCTGCGATGGTATTGACGTTCGCCCATACCTTAGGCGAATTTGGGGTCGTATTAATGGTCGGCGGCAGCATTCCTGGCGAAACCCGCACCATTGCTATCGCCATTTACGATCGCGTTCAAGCATTCGACGACAGTGCGGCAGCTAGTATGTCTGCGGTCCTATTACTAATCTCACTCTTCGCTATCAGCCTGTCCTATATGGCCACGGCTCGCCTAGGCAAGGGGCGCCACAATGTCTGATGGCTTACACGTGCACCTTCAACAAGAGGCACCCATTCCACTCGCGGCCGCCGTTCATTGTGCGGCAGGTGAAGTTCTTGCTTTGGTCGGCCCATCAGGAAGTGGCAAATCGACTTTGTTGCGCAGCATTGCGGGGCTCTACCAGGCTGAAGAGGGGCGCATCGTTTGTGGTGATCATGTTTGGTTTGATAGTGCGACACAGGTCAACGTCGCAACGGCGAATCGTCGCATCGGCATGGTGTTTCAGCAGTTTGCATTATTTCCCCATTTATCTGCCTTAGAGAACATTGCCGAGGCCATGCTGCAATACCCAAAAGCACAAAGGTTGGCGCGCGCTCAAGTCTGGCTGCAGAGAGTGCACCTGAATGGGCTAGGACACCGCCTACCTCGACAGCTCTCGGGCGGACAACAGCAGCGCGTGGCGGTCGCAAGAGCCTTGGCACGCGAGCCCGAAGTACTATTGCTAGACGAGCCGTTCTCTGCCGTTGATCGCTCGACTCGTGAGTCTCTCTATCAAGAGTTAAGTGAGCTTCGCGCAGAGTTAAAAATGCCTGTGCTACTGGTGACTCATGACATCGATGAGGCGACACTGCTCGCCGATCGCATGAGTATTTTGGACGCAGGTAGAACCTTGCAAACCGATACTCCTGAGCAGTTATTGCAGGCGCCGAATTCACATCGCGTTGCGCGACTCATGGGAATGCGCAATATCTATGCTGGCAAGATTCTCGCGCAAGAGAACACCCACACACTGATCGATTGGCATGGCACAGCACTAAAGGTTGGTACTCAAAAATCGTTTTCAGTAGGAAGTGATATCACTTGGGCGATGCCAACCTCCGGCGTATTGTTGATGCCCTCACGCAATCGCAGCACAGACGCCTTAGACAATACTATCGACGTACAAGTACAGCTTATGTTGGCACTAGGGGAGCAATACAGGATTAGCGTCCAGCATAAAAATCAAACCTTAACGATGAATGTGCCAAGACATATTGCACAGCGATATCGCTTAGAAGTAGGGCAATTTTTACAGGTACGCCTAAGAGGGGAAACGATTCATCTTATGCCATCGAATTAGAAAGCGCTCGATGGCATAAGAACAGAATTTACTCTTCAGAAATTTTCACTAATTGCTTGCCAAAGTTTTTCCCACGCAATAAACCTCGGAATAACTCTGGTGCGTTCTCGATACCTTCACCGATTGATTCACGGTATTTAATACGGCCTTCTTTCACCCAAGCCCCTAGTTGCTCAGTCGCTTCCATCCAACGATCGACCCATTCTGTGACAACAAAGAAGCGATGCTCCGGAACATTGTCGAGCTTTTTCAAAATATCAGCAGGCAACTCTGCCTTTGTAATATCGCCATCGTTGTAGTGTGACACGTAGCCGCATATGGGCACTCGCGCACCTTTATTGAGTAATGGGGCGACTGCTTTTGTAACATCGCCGCCCACGTTTTCAAAATAGATGTCGATCCCTTTCGGGCAGGCTTTGGCTAATTTTTCAGCCAAGTTTCCAGACTTATAATCGATACAATCATCGAAGCCTAACTCTTCTTTTACGTAGCGACACTTATCTTCACCACCGGCTATACCGACAACTCGCAGCCCTTTAATTTTCGCAATCTGCCCAACTACAGAACCTACTGCGCCAGAGGCCGCCGCGACTACGAGTGTCTCACCCGCTTGCGGTTTGCCTAACTCTGTTAGGCCAAAATAAGCCGTTCGACCTGGCATTCCAACGACACTGAGGTGTGCCGACAAGCTCCCGTTATCGAGGTTTACTTTCATCAGTCCAGGGGCATCTTCATCGGCGACAATATACGTTTGCCAGCCTTTATGTGCAGCCACTCGATCGCCCACTGCGAATTTTTTCGAACGCGATTCGATTACCGTTCCTGTCGACTCACCAGTAATCACATCACCAATCTGCAATGGGGCTGCATAGGACTTAACGTCATTCATGCGCCCACGCATATAAGGGTCTAGCGATAGCCAATTGACCTGAATAAGAAACTGCCCTTCTTTTAGCGCCGGCGTTTCTTCGCTAACGAATTCGAAACAGCTATCGTCTGGTTCACCAGTAGGGCGTTTCGCCAATTGAACTTTTGTATTTTTCATAATTTCCCTCTTCTCTTCATGATTGGTGCAAGCGATCACATTGCCAACATCCTCATTAAGCTGTCATCGCTTGCGCGTTTAAATTCTGTTCATCTTGCAATTGTGCCAAGCTTTGTCGCAATACAGTCATCCCTTCTTCGACCTCTTGTGCATTCACCAAGAGGCTGGGAATAATTCGCAACACGGCATTGCGTGTTGGGGTAACTAACAAGCCATTGTCTAGGCAAATCTGCGTTAGACGTTGCACTTGCTCGTCACTGTATAGCTGCAAACCGATCAACAAGCCAGCACTTCGCAGCTCTTTAACAAGCGATGGATAAGGATTTACAACCTCTTCCAATGCGCTGCGCAACATTTGCCCGCAATCCTGCACTTTCTTGGCAACATCATGTTCTATCATATAAGCCAACACCGCATCGGCCACGGCGCAGCCCAACGGGTTGCCACAGTAAGTTCCACCGTGATCGCCTTTTGCGACACCTTGCGCTAGCGATTCTGTCACAGCAAACGCTGCAAAGGGAAAACCACCAGCAATCCCTTTTCCCATCGTGAGGATATCGGGCCGAATCCCTGCTTTTTCAACCGCGAAAAAAGTGCCAGTTCTGCAATACCCCGACTGCACCTCGTCTGCTATCAATAAGGCGCCATTGTTGCGGCACAAACTCGCTAGAGACTCGAAATATTGACGCGGCACTGCTCGCACCCCGCCTTCGCCTTGTACAGGTTCTATAATGACTGCGGCCACATCGTGTTTCTCAAACATTAGTGCCAATGCTTGCTCATCACTAAGACGTACAAACACATTGTCTGGCACTTTGGGAAGATAGCGAGCTGCATTTTCAGGCCCGCCCGACACAGACAGCGTACTAAGCGTTCTACCGTGAAAGGACCCAGTCATTGCAATAACAACTGAACGGCCCGTAATCTTACGTGCTAGTTTGATTGCCGCATCGTTGGCTTCGGCCCCACTATTGGCGAAAAAGACTCGTTGCAGCCCTTGCGGCAACACTTGCTGCATCCTTGCCAGCAAACGAGAACGCACAGGCGAGTAGGTAAACCCTGAGTTTGGATTCTGCATGATCTTACCCGCCTGTTCACTTAGGGCCGACAGAATAGTTGGGTGCGCATGCCCAAGGGCGGTGACGCCCCAACCTGACGTGAAGTCAAGATAGCGTCGTCCTTGCTCATCCCATACATAGCTGCCTTGCCCACGCTCAATCGCAATCGCTTGCTTATTGCACGTAGTCAATCCAAAACTGTCTTCTATCGCGATCGTATTCATAGTTTCTCCGGCTTTTCTCAGGGCAAAAAAAAACCTCCAGTGTGCAAGACGCCTGGAGGTTTTTTATAAAGTAGTTTGTGTATTACTTAGTAAGTCTCAGGCATCTCCAAAGATAGGGCGCGTAAGGCGCGCGCGCGACGACGGGCCGCAGCAAACGCTGCAGCCTGCTTGGCGTTTGCCAAGTTAATTACAAACTGGTTGTAAGTAATGTCTGTCATGGATACCTTGTTAAAGTCTATTCAAAATCGAATACTTGAGACGCGCGACTGTATGTGATCTAGTAGAGCATGTCAATAATTTGCAATTATAGGCACACATTACAGATTAACTTTCTACGCCTAGGGCAAAAGCATCATGGTTCGCACACCCGCTTTTACAAGAGAGATTTTTAACAATGGCTGGCTAGCCGCTAGGATCTGCGCAGCCGTGTTGTTGGTGGTCCCGGCCAGTATGATAGCCCAAGACACGCGTTCGGGTTCACCCGTTGAACAGTCGCAAGAATTAAGTATCCAATTACAAGCTGTGGCGCGCGAAGTGGCAAGAATCGAAAGCGAATCAGGCCCCTTCGACAGGCGATTATTAGAGCCTCTCAGCACATTAGTTCGGCTCAATCTTGAAAACGAAGACAGGGCAAACGCACGCGCCCTGTTAGACCAGCAATTACAAATTTTGCGCATTAGCGATGGACTATATTCAGTTGCCCAAATTCCTATAATCGAAACTATCCTAGAACTAGCGACGCAATATGGTGATTGGCAGCAAAGCAATGATTCTTTGCAATATCTTTCTTGGCTTTATCAGCGCGACACCACTCTAAGCCCAGAAGAAAAACTCAGTGGCATGCGCAAAATCAGTGAATGGCATTTGCTCGCCTTGGGCAAAGATGTGAAAGAACGCGAAGCCTATCATTTGCTTGAGATGGCTAAGACAGACGAACGGATCAGTGAGATTGCAGAGCAGCTCTATGGGGGGGATAGCGTCGAGATCGTGCCTTATATTTACAATCAAGCTTTGGCTGACGCCTATATCGCATTGGCCATCACTATCACTTTCGACACATCCCAAGAATTGCTACGTCTTACCGAGGGCATATCCAATCGACCCAATTTATTGAGCGGAATAGGCAGCACTAGTTTGCGCACCACGGCAGACGTTGAAGCGATGTATGGCTCTCGCGCCAGCACCGTTATAGAGCGTTCGTTTAAAAACAATATGAACAAGCATTTTGAAAAACTAGAACGAATAAAGGATATCTATAGTCAGGCAGGCGATGCCGAGGCTGAAGCCATGGCACTCATGTATTTAGGTGACTCCTTATTAATTCGTCAGCAATTTGAGAACCGCCCCGGCGAATTCGCAGGAATTAGGCGCGGCACGTCGAGCGCAGGCACTGCTATGAGCCACTACAGAGATGCACTTGCAGCTTTAGCAGAAGCGGGTATAGACGAAGCGGACATCAAAGCCTATACCGCATGCCCCGTGTTACTGCCCATGGCTGAATTCGAGCCTCGCTTTGCGGCAAACAAAGTGCAATGCCAAAGAAACGGTACCGACGAGTACATCGACCTAGGAGAATACAATCTAGTCTCGACATTCATTCCTGGTATTGAAGGCACATTAGCTCAGGACGAGAGCGCTATCGCGGCCACGGTCGAATTTGAAGTGCGTGCCAATGGCCAGGTCAGTCGTAAAAACATTATAGAGATTAGTCCTGATGACACCTCTAACAGAGTGCAAATCCGCAAGCTTTTAGAGATCACCCAATTTCGACCTGCCATTATCGATGGCGCACCGGTGCGCACTGAACGCATCCGAATGCAGATCAACATCCCCTTGAACGAATAATCAACGGCGCTTCTCTAGGACAACCCCTTGCTCGAGAAGCTGCGCGATGGCTTCTTCACCAACCCCGGCTTCTCTGAGTATTTCACGGCTATGCTCTCCAAACTTCGGCGGCAAGTGTCGCAGACTGCCTGGAGTGCGTGAGAACTTGATGGGCGTCCCAGTCATTCGATACCAATCTTGTTCAACCAACATCTCTCGGTGCGCTGTATGTGGGTGCTCAACGACTTCTTTGGTATTGTAGATTGGCCCAGCAGGTAGCCCAGCCTCTAACAAACGCTCACAAAGTTTAGCGCCGTCGATGCGCATGAGCCTTACTTCTAATTCTGTCTTCAACTCGACACGATTATTCACTCGGTCGATGTTTTTTAAGAAACGCTCATCCGTTACCAACTCGGGACAAGCGAGTTCGGCACAGAGCTTCTTAAAAGCGCCATCATTACCGGCACCGATGAAAATATCCACGGTTTGCGTCCTGAACGTATCGTAAGGGCTAATATTGGGGTGCGCATTGCCTGTCGCGACAGGGATTTTCCCAGAGTAATTGTAGTTAGGAATATGCGGGTGCATTAAGGATACGGCACAGTCATAGAGCGTCATATCGATGTATTGCCCTAACCCGGAGCGCTCTCGTTCGGCCAAGGCCATTAGGATCGCCACTGCGGTATACAGCCCCGTGCCCATGTCGACCATAGCAATCCCTAAACGTGTTGGGGCACTGCCGAGCTCACCATTGACGCTGAACCAACCTGCCATGGCTTGTACGATGGCGTCGTACCCAGGATAGCCCCCAAGCGGACCATCGGAACCAAAGCCACTCACACGGCAGTGTATTAATCGCGGAAAGCGCTCGCGGAGCACTTGCTCATATCCAAGCCCCCATTTTTCCATGGTTCCCGGTTTGTAGTTCTCTAGCAAGATATCGGCATCTTCTAACAGGCCCAAAAGCACGTCTCGTCCCTGCGCTTGGGTTAAATCCAGCCCCATAGATCGCTTGTTTCGATTGACGCCCAAATAGTAGGCTGCATCGCCTTCGTGAAAGGGAGGCCCCCAGTCACGCGTCTCGTCACCTTTGGGTGGCTCTATTTTTAGCACTTCTGCCCCGTGATCGGCTAAGATCTGGGTGCAATATGGCCCTCCTAGTACGCGGGATAAATCAACAATGCGCTTGCCAGTAAGCGCACTGGGCTGCACTGAGCCTTTTTGCATAAGCAACCATCCGATGGGGAGTGTAGAGAACAGACGAAAGAGTAAATCACTAAGTTGGGGTTTTCAACACGGGCCATTGTACGCTTGAAGACGCTCTGCATCCTCGCGCAACAATGCCGGTAAGAAGAACTCCGCCACTAGGATCGGTTTATGGCGCAAATAGAACAATGAGCGCCGCCCCCAAAGTTCATCACTCTGAGCAATTTCCAATTGTAATCGTTGCAATTGCGGATCTTGGAACAAAAACTCTCCCAGAGGGCGATCACGCAAACTTCTAAGCTGTTTTAACGCGCCAACCATACTGCTCATTGGAATTAAGGTGTGCGCAGCAACCCATGGCGTTTCGCCACAGCGCAACAACACCTTTCGCGACCACATAAGCTGCCTAGTGACATAGGGTTGAAAACATTGCAACAGCCCTGGATTAGAGCGTTGAGCCCAACCTTCCTCGATGACTTGGACATTGAACTCGCCGTCACTCATTGCCTTTAAACGCTGGGTGAGAGAGCCTGGATCCAATAGCCACGACTGCAAAGCTGGCCTTGGCCTTGGCAGGCATTGCGACTCCGAGTGCCAACGCAACTGCGGGTTATACAGACTAGGAAATTGAAAGGGCAAATCTAGCAAAAGAACACCTAAAGACAGAAACGAGCCAATGACGTAAAACTTATGGCCAGCGATTATAAGGCATACAATCGAAATCTAAAAAAAGCCCCTACCGAACACGGTAGAGGCTTTTTATTCACACTAACGCTGCAAGCGATTAACGTTGTTCGTAACGCTGCAAAGTAGTAGAGATCACGCTTTGTACACGACGGTTTTGCGCACGACCCGCAGGGGTATCGTTACTAGCAACTGGTCGAGTTTCGCCGTAACCTTCAGCGCGCAGTCTAGAGGCTGGGATATCAAACTGATCAATCAGTATTTGACGCACAGCATTGACTCGACGTTGTGACAAAGCTTGGTTATACGCTTCAGTACCAGTGGAATCTGTGTGGCCTTCTAGTACCGCTTCAACATCTGTATTGGCTTTCATGAAGTCAGCCAATGCGCGAATTTCAGCCATGAACTCAGGTTTAACCACAGAACGGTCGAAATCGAACTGAACGGTTAAATCGATACGTGCGACTTCTTCAAGAACAATTGAACAGCCTCGGCTATCAACACGATGTGTGCGTGGAGTATCTGGACAGGCATCGCGACTGTCAGGAACACCATCACCATCTGAATCTACAGGCGCGGCGGGTGCAGGAGTTGGCGCTGGCGTAGGTGCTGGCGCAGCAGCCTTGCCGCCAAAGCGGAATACTAAGCCTGTTTCCAGAGCGTAGTCATGAAAATGTTCATCCATGCCCCAGTATTTACGAATCGCGGTACGCCACTCTAAGTTTTCACTGAATTGGTACTTAATACCAGCTGCCACATCAAAGACTGTCTCTTCATTCTGAGAGAAGCGATTGTGACCAACACCACCTGCAACAAATGGCGTTACTTGGTCAATTTTGTAATCAAAGGAATACAGTAGGTCAGCGCGCACTTGTCGCACATCGCTGTCAGGCCCTGGCCCGTTGAGATTCATATCGAAAACATTAATTTCGCCACTAAGATTATTGGTAAAATCATAACCTGCACCGAGCGTGAAACCGGTCTCGTAACCCTGACCGCGGTCCTTGTCATAATCGATACGCTGAATGCCCGGCACAATATAAAACTGGCCTTCCTCAGCAACTGCAACAGTGGGGGCAGCTAGAGTCGCACCTGTGATGAACGCTAGGCTCATTGCAGCTAAATACTTTTTATTCATGGTCTCTCCTTTGAACTAACCAAGTGTAATAAAGCGTGAGTAGTATACTGCACTACAGCGTTGCGCCATTGTTTAAGTGGCTTTTATTGTTAGAATTTTACGGCTTTTGTGCAGTGAGTCGTATTATGTAATTTAAACTGTGACAAAAAGCTGATCAATGAAGTACAGATAATGACATAATTTCATCCAAGCTATTATGCCCTTCTTGCCCTTTCCAGTAAAAAAATCAATACCTTGCACGCATTGTACGCGTGCGCTTGCGTAATTGCGAATCGCTGTAATAAATATGTAAATTTTGTGTCGCACAAATGCAATATTCAGTGACTACGATGAGGCCTGCTCAAATTCTAACGCTAATGTCTCAGGCAGAGACAAGACCTCAGGAGTCAATATGAATTTCAACCGCACATCCCTCTTCTCCGCTGTTGCTATCGCAACTCTAGGATTCTCAGCAATTACAGCACAGGCTGCTGAGCCGGCTCTGAGTGTCGCAACAGCTAGCGGTGCTGCAACAACTGCAAGCATCACTGGTGGCGCCACAATCAACAACGGTTCATCTTATACAGCGACAGCAGCAAGCAGCGCCGCTGTTGATGTCTCAGGGACTATCACAGTTGCCGCAGCAGACGTTGGCAAGAAAGGCGGATTGGTTGCATTGGTTGAGATCCCTAATATGGGCATCTACCAAAAAGTATCTGGCGGCTTCTTCCTCCCTTGGAATGGCCAAGTAAGCAGCCTGCTTCCATTTGAAACTAAAACACTAAGCGCGACAGAAAAGGTTACTGTTCTAGACGACTTGATTGGCGCTGAAGCGAATCTCGGCGGCTTAAACTTCCGTGCATATATGGGTTACTTCACTGGCGGCGATATCAATACCCTGGCCTACACTTCAAGCCCAATCGCTTTCAGCATCGATAGCGTCCCTGCAGCTGGCTGTCCAACGAATACAACACTTTCTACTGGCGGCACACATGACGGCAAACCAGTATGTGTATTGACTGGCACAATCACTGCTGACACACATCTTACGGCTAACAATGTTTACTTGCTAAACGGTGCGGTATTCATTGGTGGAGATAACACAGATTCGGCCACTTTGAAGATTGATGCTGGTACAAAAGTCATCGCACCTGTTGGTTTGAACTTCCTCGTAATCAACCGTGGTTCTAAAATCGAAGCGCTAGGCAGCGAAGCCGCTCCAATCGTTTTCACTTACGACGACGAAGCAAACGCTACTGCTAGCACGACTGGTCGCTGGGGTGGTTTGATCATCAATGGTAATGCACCAGTGAATGGCTGTGCTGCTGGCACAACACTGTGTGAGCTAGAAGGTGAAGGCTCAACTGGCAAATACGGTGGCAACAATGCAGCCGACAATAGCGGCACATTGAACTACGTAATCGTTAAATACCCAGGCCAAAACATCACAGAAACCAATGAGCTAAACGGCATTGCCTTCCAAGCAGTAGGAAGCGGCACTACTGTTGATTACGTACAAGTTCACGGCAGCTCCGATGACGGTGTTGAATTCTTTGGCGGCACAGTAAACGTAAAGCACCTTTACTTGAGCAGCAACGAAGACGATTCATTTGACTGGACATTCGGATACCAGGGCAAAGTACAGCACGCTGTGATCAAGCAACGCGCTAACACTGGTGACCGTGGTATCGAAGCGGATAACAATGAGTTCGCTTTCGATGCAGCACCTCGCTCTAAGCCAACGCTAGTTAACTTCACAATGATCGGTAAAGGCGCAAGCGGCCGCGGCATGGATCTACGTCGCGGTACTGGCGCAAACCTACACAACTTTGTTGTGACTAACTTTGAAAGCTATTGCTTGGATGTAAACGATACTGCAACGTTTACCAATGCAGGCACTTCTGCCACGGCCTTAACTGGTCAACTAACGGCAGCTAGCTCCTTGTTCGATTGCGGCACTACTTTCAAGGAAGCCTCTGACGATCCATTCCAGTTGACTGCTTGGTTCGCAGGTCAAGCGAACAACTCAACTGCATCTGCAGCACTATCGGGTGTCGTTAACAGCGCCGCAGTGAATGCGATCACTCCAACAACTCCAGCAGACAGCTTCTTTGACCAAGTCGACTACATCGGTGCGGTGAAAGATCAGAAGTCTGATTGGACAGCAAACTGGGTATTCACTGACTAATTATTCGTCAATGACAATCCTAAAAAGGGGCGCTAATGCGCCCCTTTTTTTTCCTCTAAAAATAAATATTTCATTTTCTGCACCAAATAAAGGCTTTTTCACCTAACTGAAATATTAGTGTCATTTTTACCCCCTACAATAGCGCTGTCTTTTCAGATTACTCTTTTATTTGCGGGCATAATATTATGATTAAACGCGCTCTCCCTGCTGCGATAGCGATAGCTCTATCAAGTACGCACGTACTGGCACAAGATGCATCTACCACTTCCTCGAACTCCAATGTTCCTAAAGTCGAAGAGATCTCTGTGATCGGACGATTTGTTCCTGATGAGAAGCGCAGCACATCAGCACTATCAAATGTTCTGACCAATGAAGAATTCTCGCGCGCTGGCGACACAAATATCGCCGAAGGCCTAAAGCGCGTTGCAGGTCTTAGCCTAGTTGGCGGCAAGTATGTTTACGTGCGCGGCTTAGGTGATCGTTACTCCTCTGCCTTGTTAAATGGTTCAAGCATGCCTAGCCCAGAACCGCTTAATCGTGTTGTGCCGTTGGACTTATTTCCTAACGCTATTATGGACAGTGTGGTAGTCCAAAAAACTTATTCCGCACAGTTTCCAAGTGAGTTTGGTGGTGGTGTCTTACAGATGCGTACCAAGAAAAGCAGTGACGAGTTTTTCTTTAATGTCAGCTCATCGATTTCTGGAACTCAAGACGTTAGCTTTTCTAATGGTTTCAGCGCCAACTCTGGCGACAAAGACTGGTTAGGTTACGATGACGGCACTCGTGAAATGCCCAAAGCCCTACGGGAAGCAACGGCGAACGGTCAACGTCTACAACGTCGTAGTCAGTATCTGGATACCGGTGGCTATACGGCTGAAGAGTTACAAACCATTGGGCAAAGTTTGAACAATGATTATGACCTTGGCAGTCAAACCGTTCCTGCAGATTTCGGCGCCACTATGTCGCTTGGCAATTTTCATGAAATCGGCAGCAATTCTCGCTTTAACTACCTCGCGGCCGTTGACTACAAAAACGGTTGGAACCAACATGAAATTGAGCGCAACACATACAAAGTTGGTGGCGTCGACGAGTTAGTGAATCAAGATGCCTTTACTTTTTATGGCACGGAAAACAACGTCGATATTAGCTCTATTTTGGCAACTACGTTCGAGCTCAATGACGACCATAGTATAAGCGCCACAAATATTATGTTGCGTCAATCTGACAATATTGCTGGCCAAGAAGTTGGCTTCTACGGTGACGAACAACTCGATAGCACCATCACTCAAATAGAGTATATTGAACGTGAATTACTCTCACACCAATTGCAAGGTGATCACTATTTTCCTGATACCAATGAGTTAAATATCACTTGGCGCTATAATCGTTCAACCGCTGATAGAGATGCGCCTGATACACGCGAATACCGCTATGATGACACGGACAACGGCACCTTGTTTAACTTACGTGCAGATGGCAATGTTCGTCGCTTCAGTAAGCTCAGCGATGTCAGCACGAACTATGCAGTAGACACCAATATAGTCTTTTACGGGCCAATGGATTCGACTATCGTGATGTCTGCTGGCTATGACAAACAAGAAAGCGAAAGAGACTATAACATCCGTCGCTTCACCTTCTTTGAACTAGGGGACGTGGCTAATCGCGAAGGTTTCTTAAGCCAGTCACTGTCACAAATATTATCTCCAAATAATATCAGCCCTAATGATTTCGAGCTGCGCGAAACTACGCGCCCTACGGACACCTATGCGGCGGCGCGTGAACTCGAATCATTCTATGTGCAGACTGAAATCAATTTCTCAGATCGCGTGCAATTGTTGGCAGGATTGCGTCAAGAAGACTATCTCCAAAATGTGCAAACCTTTGATCTGTTTCGTCCAGACGATGTGATCGACGGCAGCTTAGAGACGAGCGACTTGCTACCAAGCATTACGGCCACCTATATTCGTGACAATCATCAGTTCCGTTTCGGATATAGCGAAACCACTTCTCGACCAGATTTTCGAGAACTTTCCCCAGCGACCTTCACAAACCCATTAACGGGATATGAAGTCGTGGGGAACCCTGATCTCGAAGTAGCAGCCATCAAGAATTACGACTTGCGCTGGGAATGGTATTTCTCTCGCTCAGGCAGCATGTCACTCGGCTTCTTCAAGAAAGATTTCGACTCTCCGATTGAGTCAGTCGTACAACCTGGCGCAAACAGTGCCCGCAGTTACGTCAATGCCGAATCTGCAAGCAACCAAGGGGTGGAGTTTGAAGCGCGCAAGCAACTCGACTTCTTTGAACCATTAGAGAACTTCTTTGTTTCTGGTAACATATCTTATATTGAATCGGAAGTCACAATTGGCAAGTCGCAGCAGAGCATTCTTACCAATACCTCGCGCCCACTTCAGGGGCAGTCCGACTGGCTTTTCAATGGCCAGTTCGGGTATGAAGGCTTCAACGGACTGACCGCTACATTGCTGTATAATTACGTCGGCGACCGAATCTTCGAAGTGGGTATTCTCGGTGCACCGGACTTCATCGAAGAAGCCCGTGGCGAAGTTGATCTCGTAGTGAGCAAAGAGTTTGGCAACAACTGGCAGCTCAACATCAAAGCACAGAATCTTTTTGATGAACGTAAAGAAATCACGCAAGGTGATTACGTTACAACTGGCTACAGTGAAGGCCGAGCTGCGAGCTTGAAGCTCGAGTACCGATTCTAAAATGTGCAGAGTGTGACAGGATTACGTATACTCCTGTCACACCACTGTAATATTATATTGCTCTAATAGTCTTGTTTAGAATTCAAGTACTTACACCAAAAACGGTAACGACCATTATGAGCGACCCAACCATTCTAATCGTTGACGACGAACCCGCAATCAGAGACATGATCGGGATTACTCTAGATCTCGCTGGCTTTAACAGCATGAGTGCCGAAACGGCTCATCAAGCCCATGTTGCAATCGTCGACAGTCGGCCCGATTTAGTTTTATTAGATTGGATGCTACCTGGCGGCAGCGGCATCGAATTGGCACGACGATTAAAGCGTGACGAACTAACTTCTACCCTTCCCATTATTATGCTCACTGCAAAAACGAGCGAAGATAATAAGGTACAGGGCTTAGATGTTGGCGTTGACGACTACGTAACTAAGCCTTTTTCTCCACGCGAATTAGTGGCACGCATCAAAGCAGTCCTGCGTCGCAGCTCCGGCACCCAACAGGACAAAGTCATTCGCGTGTTTGATCTACAGCTTGACCCATCAAGCCATCGGGTCACCATAGAAGATACTCCAGTCGACATGGGCCCAACTGAGTTCAAGTTGCTTAAGTTCTTCATGTCTCACCAAGAAAAAGTCTTCAGCCGAGATCATATTCAGGATCAAGTATGGGGCGGCAACGTCTACCTTGAAGAGCGAACCATTGACGTGCATATCCGTCGCCTCCGCAAAGCGCTAAGTTCTATAGAGCCCACTAGCATCAACTATGCCCGTTTGATTCAAACGGTCCGTGGCGCTGGCTACCGTTTCTCCGTTAAGCCCGCTTGACGTTTCTTTCACGGGACGCTTTCGCTATAGTGGCCCCGTGAAAGACAATTCCAAGGATTTATTGCTGTGCTTCGCGAATGGCGCTCTGAACTCAATCGGCTACTAACTATTATCGTCTGCTCCGCTGTCCTTGGACTGTTATTCGGAAAAATGACGCTTCTTGTCCTCATCGGCGTCCTAGCCTATTTGGGGCAGATATTATTCCAACTCTATCGATTAAACCGATGGCTTGAAGACCTTCCCCAATCAGGCCAAGAAGATCCCCCTGAAGCAACAGGCATTTGGGGCTGGATTTTCGACGGCATTTATCGCCTGCAAAGACAGGAACGCCAAGCTGTCAACCACCTCAAAAGTATCCTAGACAAAGCCCAGGAGTCCTCTGCAGCCCTCGAAATGGCGGTTGTGATGATCAACCACCGTGGCAACCTAGAGTGGTGGAATAAAGCAGCAGAAACCTTGCTAGGGTTTCGCACTGAGCAAGACAAGCAACAAGGGGTGACCAATCTTCTGCGTGAACCGCGGTTCTTTGAGTATTTCGAAAGCAAAAACTACACCGAGCCCTTACGTGTTCAGTCGCCAATAAAAAAGGATTTAATACTAGAGTTTCAGATTACGCTATTTGGCGAAGGTGAGCGGCTCATGCTAGTACGGGACGTGTCACAAATGCATCGCCTAGAATCGATGCGCAAAGACTTCGTAGGCAACGTCTCTCACGAATTACGCACTCCTATTACCGTCATCAATGGCTACTTGGAAACCTTACTGGACCACAAAGACAGCGTTGCTCCGCGTTGGATAAAACCGATAGAGCAGATGCACCAGCAATCGCAACGCATGGAGAGTATTGTGCGCGATCTACTGACGCTATCGCGTTTGGAAACCAAGTCTTTGCCTAAAGAGCAGGATCGCATCGATAGCAGTGCCCTCATGCGCGAGATTAAAGGAGAGGCGCAGCAGGTCTTTGCCAACAAAGAACATAGCTTCGAACTGCACGACACCCCTGGCGTCTTTATTCGCGGAAGCCTAAGCGAACTGTATAGTGCCATCTCGAATTTATTATTTAATGCCGCAAAATATACTCCCAACAAAGGCAAACTCATCTTCACGTCACGCATAGTGGAAGATGGCTTTGAGATAGAAGTGCAAGATAATGGTGTGGGTATTGCTGAGCAACATATCCCTCGTCTAACCGAACGCTTCTACAGAGTCGACGAAAGCCGTTCAACGGATACCGGTGGCACAGGGTTGGGACTAGCGATTGTGAAGCACGTTCTAGCACGTCACGGCGCCAATTTGGTGATTAAAAGTGAGCTTGGCAAGGGCAGTCAGTTTATTTGCCACTTTCCGAAAGAGAGACTAACTGAAGCGCCTAGCACTGCAAAAAAGCAAATGATGGGCGCCTAGCGCATTAATGACATAGTGACAAATAACTGGGTGTTTTCAAAGCTGAGCGAAACCAATCAATCGCTGTTGATTTCTTCTTCCAGCCCTGAGAGACCAATATGTCGCACATCGATCCCTTTGACTAAGTAAACGACATGCTCGGCGATATTTTTAGCATGATCGCCTACACGCTCTAGTGCACGTAGTGCCCAGATCACATTGAGAACACGCGTTATGCTTCTTGGGTCTTCGATCATGTAGGTGATCATTTCACGCATAGCCGAGCTATACTCGACATCGACACTGACATCCTCTTTAGCCACCGCAAGCGCGGCATCGACGTCGTAGCGCGCAAACGCGTCAAGCGCCATATAGACCATCTTACGAACGCGCTCACCAATGTGCCGAATTTCGATATACCCTT
>OJGX01000007.1_pt1 | contig 96198 bp, 79 predicted proteins | sample 1594661 | NCBI WGS metagenome assembly OJGX01 (sample SAMN05416839, study PRJEB24817) | seawater metagenome | isolation source: Sea water | place: Canada:Atlantic | collected 2013-07 | reverse complement strand
CCGGTTTCTGGCTGGTGGTGTCGCAGATTGTGGTACTGGACGCTGTGTTCTCTTTAGATGCCGTGATCACCGCCGTCGGCATGGTAGACAACCTTTACGTCATGATGACTGCAGTTGTGATCTCAGTCAGCTTGATGCTCGCCGCTTCTAAGCCTTTAACGCAATTTGTCGATGCGCATCCCACAGTGGTGGTGTTGTGCTTGAGCTTTCTATTGATGATCGGTCTCAGTCTTGTCGCTGAAGGGTTTGGCTTTCATATTCCGAAAGGGTATTTGTACGCGGCTATTGGCTTCTCGATTACTATCGAATTTTTCAATCAAGTGGCCTATGCAAACCGACAAAAGCAAGAAGAGCGCTTGCCGCTGCGTGAGCGCACAGCGGCTGCTGTTTTGAGCTTATTAGGGGGGCGTGCTTACGACCAACCTGAGTCTAATGTTGAAAGCGCCGGGCCTGAAGACTTGTCGGCTTTCCATGTGGCAGAGCGCAATATGGTCACGGGAGTTTTGACCTTGGCAGAGCGCTCGGTGCGTTCATTAATGACGCCCCGAACGGATATGTCATGGGTGAATCTAAATGACGATGTGAGTGTTATTCGAGCGATGTTGATCGATACGCCACATAGTTTCTTCCCCGTTTGCCGTGGCGGCCTCGACGATATTGTCGGCATAGCAAGGGCAAAAGATCTGCTCAACGATTTGGCGACTAACGAACAAATTACCCTAGGTGAAAATCTACGCGAGCCGATTTTTGTGCCGGACTCCATTGCCGTTTTACCGTTAATTGAAACGCTGCGCCGATCTAAGGGGCAGCTCGTGCTAGTGGTCGATGAATACGGAACCATTCAAGGGCTCATCACGCCTATCGACGTCTTTGAGGCTATTGCTGGTGAGTTTCCAGATGAAGATGAAACGCCTGCTATCGAGTCTATCGATGAGAATACTTGGTTGGTGGCCGGACATGCGGATTTGCACGAACTCTCGCGAGTGCTAGAAACCAGCGTTTTCGACGAAGATATTGAGGACTACTCAACTATAGCCGGCTTTTTGATGAGTAAGTTTGATCAACTGCCCGACGTCAACGCACGCCTAGAGCTGCGCGGGTTCCTCTTCACGGTAAAGCAAGTGGAAGAGCAACGCATAGCAGAAGTGGAAATCATGCGGGTTTTGCAGCAGGACCTCTACATCAGTTAGTAGAGGCCCTGTGAAGTATAGGTCTACTGTGGAGCAGCGATCACTTGCAGCTCTACGCGGCGATTTTGCGCACGCCCTGACTCAGTTGCGTTAGACGCAATCGGTTGGTCTGGACCCATCCCCTGCGAGATGATTCGGCTTTGATCGACACCTTGCCCTGCCAAATAATTAGCGACGCTCGTCGCGCGGCGATTGGACAAATTGTAGTTGTAATCGGCACTGCCCGTAGAGTCAGTGTGGCCGTTGACTTGCAGGCGTGTATCTTTGTATTTGTATAACACTGTTGCCACCGAATCCAACACTGGTTGAAATTGTGGGCGCAACGAATATTCGTTCGTGTTGAAGGTGATGTTGCCAGGCATGATGAGATCCAGTCGATCGCCATTACGCTGAACTTGCACGCCTGTGCCTTGTAGCTGCTGTCGTAACTCAGCCTCTTGTACGTCCATGTAGGCACCAACTCCGGCGCCAATGGCACCACAGCCAGCGGCAGCATTGCGCGCATGCTGACCGTTCTCAATAGCGCCCACTAGACCACACACAACAGAGCCAATAGCGCCATATTGGGCGGCACGGCTAACCTGTTGTTCGCCGGTATAGGGGTTGATTGTCGTACAACTTGCCAGTAGCAGGCCTGCGGCCATTAGGGTTACGGCGCGTTTATGTTTAAATCCTTCCGTCATCTTCAATACTCCTGTATTGCTAAACTCGACACTACTGTAGACAAGAAGGTGGGTCGATGTACACCTTTATGCAAAGATTAAACCTTGCAATGTGAACTGTTGCTTAATTTGCAAACAAACTCGCTAGCAAACTGATCTAGTTCGTCTCGATGGCGCAGCGGAACTTCTAGGTGCTAGAAGAAAATTGTTTTAAGCTCCCCATTTACGCTCTTGTACGTGCTCCGAGGACTTATGAGTCAAGCCGAATACCAAGCCAAGGTGAAAATACTTTCTGACCGTTTGTTGGAGTTGCAGCAACCGATTCGAATACTGGATGCCATCAAATGGCCAGCCCATTTTGAACACGATTTTTTAGCCACTGGCGGAAAAGTGTTGCCCGCCGTTAATCGTGATTATTACGAGCGTATGCCGCTCAATTTCGATCCCGATCTATTGCGTGCCCGTTTCAAAGAATTACGCGACGATGTGCGAAGAAGTTTGGGCCGTCGTGACGGCTTAGGTGGCATACTACGCGATACGATCAATCAATACCTAGTGGTAATTGATTTGCTAGTGAGTCGTGGCACTCCCGCGTTTGGCAAGCTTAGTAAAGAACTCTATGGTTCGGCTTCTGACAAGATGCGTGGAGATAGAAAAACCCTAAGAACTTTGGGTGAAAAACTTTGCCAGCTATTCTCACTGCCATCGGCCGAACATATTAGTCGCCCATATGGTAAAGATATTCCGGCAACACAAGCTGTCGATATTCTTCAACAAAAGCTCAACCCGTATTTTCCTCCCGGGGATATCCGCGTGATGTTGAGCGATGGGATCGTGTCTGATGCGGCCGCAGGTGGCGACTACATCAAAATCAACCAAGACTCTGCGTTCTCTGAGTTTGATCTACAAATTTTGGAGGTCCATGAAGGCTGGGTGCATGTTGGTACGACCTTGAATGGGCGCAATCAACCTTGGGCCACTTGGCTAAGTGTCGGCTCGCCTCGCGTGACCGCCTGTCAAGAAGGGCTAGCTGTGTTAATGGAGACGCTCACCTTTAGTTCATACCCGAAAAGAGCACTAAAGATTAGTGACCGCGTAATTGCCATCGATATGGCGGAACGCGGAGCAAACTTCGTCGAAGTCTATCAATACTTTGTTGAAAGAGGTTTGAGCGAACATGAAAGCTATAAGATCACCCAAAGAGTCTTTCGTGGTGGCACTCTGGATGGGGGCTCTATCTTCACCAAAGATCTCTCTTATTTACGTGGTTTTGTCGAAAACGTGAACTTTATTCGCAGTGCGATCAACTCGGGTGTGCCGGAAGTGATTCCGATGCTGTTTGTCGGCAAAGTGACCTTGGATGATATTCCCGTTTTGTATCAGCATTACCTTGAAGGAACGATAGAGGGCCCCCAACATATGCCTGCTATGTTTAAAAATATGAACGGCTTATATGTTTGGTTTGGCTTCTCCAGCGGTATCGCCGTGATTAATATCAGCCGAGTACAAAAGCATTTTGATGGTCTGTTCCGCAATATGCCCAAGGCTGATCCGGTCTATAGCACCGAGACGATTCCTCGCGGCCCAAGCGAAGGTCAAGCTATCGAATAACCAATGAAAGGAATGCAGTGAAATGAAACGAGTTGCCCTGTTTTTAATGACTAACCTAGCCATTATTGTGGTGCTGAGTATTACCCTACGCCTGTTAGGGGTAGAGCGCATTCTTGATGAACAAGGTGCGGGATTGGACTTGAATAGTTTGTTGATTTTCTCCGCTGTGTTTGGTTTTGGCGGCGCGTTTATCTCTTTAGCGATGTCGAAGTGGATCGCCAAACGCTCAACGGGTGCGCAGGTGATTATCCAGCCTAGAAACGCGACAGAGCAGTGGCTAGTCGATACAGTTCGAGCGCAGGCTCAGAAGGCCGGTATTGGCATGCCGGAGGTGGCGATATTCAATTCGCCGCAGGTCAATGCGTTTGCCACTGGTGCTAGCCGTAATAAGTCTTTGGTGGCGGTTAGCTCTGGGCTATTGCAAAGTATGAGCAGAAATGAAGCCGAGGCGGTTCTAGCGCACGAAGTCACACACGTAGCAAATGGCGACATGGTAACGTTGACCTTAATTCAAGGGGTGGTGAATACCTTTGTGATTTTCTTCTCACGGGTGATCGGCCACTTTATCGACAGAGTCGTGTTCAAGACTGAAAGAGGCCACGGCCCCGCATTTTGGATCACCAGCATCATTGCTGAGATAGTCCTTGGGTTTCTCGCCTCGACAATCGTGATGTGGTTCAGCCGTCAGCGCGAATACCGCGCCGATGCTGGCGGTGCATCACTTGCTGGCAAGCAGAATATGATTGCCGCCTTGCAGAGATTGCAGCAGGGGCAAGCCACTCAAATGCCTGATGAACTAGTCGCCTTCGGCATTAGCAATCGTGGCGCCAGTGGCATCTCGAAACTGTTTATGTCCCACCCGCCGTTGAGTGAGCGCATCGCAGCCCTGCAACGAGGTGCATAAAAGCTAAATAATATTTAAACTCCCTATCCCGAATTTCGCAGAGCTATCGCGGAATTCGGGAGCATATCTCCTTGATTGTCTTCTCGAAACTCCCCACATTTATTGGCGCAATCCCCATTCCTGTCCTAGATTTAAATTGTGCTTAGCAATCTGAGACGTCTGATCGCTGAGCTATACATTGACGGGCTCGCAAGCAACTTTAAAGGAATAAATTTGAGCAATATATAAGGAGAACAATATGCGTGAACTAAGCGTAGTTGAGATTGATGAGGTGAGTGGTGGACGATTTGAAGATTCAGTTCCTTATTTTACAACAATGATTGCAGTTGGGATGTCGACTTTTGGTAGCTCTTGGGGAGCTGTTGGTGTCGGCTTGGCTATTGCTGTTGCGCCAGCAGCTGTTGGGGTAATGTCTGTTCTTGCCGTTGGTGGTGGCATAGCGCTGATGAGAGACTAGATGTCGCAGTTATGAGGCGATAAGTATAGAGGCGAGGTAACGCTCTTAATGTTTCGTTATCTCGTCCTTGGGGGATATGTTTATGACCGACTCTGACATTGGTGGTTGTGATGAGATATCTTGCAAGAATTTTGTACTAAATACTGAAAAAGTTTTAGTGCTTTATCCAGTACGCGCAGCATATAAATTTCAATGCCTTCGAGCAATGCTACTAGTACTGATTCTGGGCTATTTGCTTTTATATTTGAACTGGATTAGTGATCTTAAAGATCAGAGTTTAATCGTTTCTAGCTTCTATGTTTCTATAGTTATTGTGTTGGCAATGCTAGTTGTTCTATATCTGGTAATGGCACGATATCAGTTAAATGTAGAAGTTTATAAAGATAGGCTGGAGTATCCAGTTTATTACTTCTGGAAACGTACACTTAGTTTTAAGGTTGTATTTAGCTTAGAAAGAATTGGATTCGGGGGGGCAGTGCGAGCTTTGGTTGTCGGAAATCTTGACGGTGGTTTGACCGTATTCGATAGAAAAAGATTTTCGCGAGAAAGTGATTTTATGGAGCTAGAAACTTTACTTTCTAAGTTGGTAAATGAGAATAAAACTCCAAATAAACGTTTGAAAACTTTGTATGTCCATGAAAGCAAATTCAACAGTTTTTTGGTTCAGGTTGTGCTTATATTTTTTCTTGTCCTCCCACTTGTGCTTTTAAAAGGTATTGCAGAACAAGAGTATTTTGCTGCACTAGAAGTTGGAGCTTTGACTAAATTAGTAGAGAGAGGAGAAGAAATCTATAGATTTTTTTCAGCATTTTTTCTACACAGCGGGTCTATACATTTGTTCAGTAACTTGATTGGATTTACTTTTCTTGCCGAATCTCTTTTGCGTCTTTGCGATACTTGCCGCTTTCTTTTCATTTTACTAGTTTCTGCCTTCATTGGCTCAATAACAAGTCTTTATCTTTCTCCTCACGAATATGTAATTGGTGCGTCAGGAGGAATATTTGGGTTATTTGGCGCGTACTGCGTCGTCAAGTTCACGAAATACCTGCCAGGTTTAGTGAGTCAGCGATCCAACAAAATGGTCTTTGCAATCATTGCGCTGCAAGTAGCTATCGAATACTTCGTCGACGGCATCGACTCCTATAGTCATGTAGGAGGTTTTATTGCCGGTGCGCTTTGCATGGGCTTGTTCCTTTACTTCGCCAAAGAGCAATCTATCTACAAATCGACTATGCTTGAAAAAGGTCTCGCAGTGTTGCTTTCGGGTGCCTACATTTGGGGCTTAGCGACTTTCCTAGCGAAGGTGTACGCGTAGCCTCACGGGGTTCATTTTTTGGGGCGGTGATTAAAACGCATATCGAGCGTGTACGGGTGTGCGCTGTGCGGCTCGCTTAGGTCCAAATCCATTTCTCCTTGGCTGTGGCCATGCTGCCAGAATCGCGCAACACGCCTGGCTTCGGCTTCATTCGCATTGACTGGGAAAGTGTCATAGTTTCTGCCGCCAGGGTGGGACACATGATAGGTGCAGCCGCCAAGGGAGCGCTTGTGATGAGTGTCGACGATGTCGATCACCAAAGGTGAGTGGACATTGATGGTGGGGTGGAGTGCAGACCAAGGCGCCCATGCTTTGTAACGCACGCCACCAACAAACTCTCCCTCAGTACCAGTGCTGCGCATAGGCACTTTGCGGCCGTTGCAGGTGATGATGAAACGATTGCCAGTCATATTGCGGGCGCGAATCTGTAAGCGCTCAACCGACGAGTCTACATATCGTGCGGTACCTTGCCCGCTCGATTCTTCGCCCAAAACGTGCCATGGTTCGATGGCTCTATGAACATCGATCTGAACCCCTGCGGCATGAATGGAGCCATAGTAGGGGAAGCGAAACTCCTGGAATGGAGCAAACCAATCAAGCTCAAATGGGTAGCCTGCATCATTCAAATCTTTCGCGACCCAAGACAAATCTTCCCAGACAAAATGGGGCAACATGAATCTGTCATGTAGTTCTGTGCCCCAATTTATTAGTGGGCGCGTGTAAGGGGTCTGCCAGAAATGCGCAACAAGTGAGCGAATCAACAAGACCTGCAAAGCGCTCATCTGCCAATGAGGCGGCATTTCGAAGTTGCGAAACTCCAATATACCAAGTCGGCCACTAGCACTGTCGGGGGAGTACAGTTTGTCGATACAGAATTCTGCGCGGTGCGTGTTGCCAGTAAGGTCGACTAGAAAATTGCGTAGTATGCGATCTACTAACCACACCTGTTTGGTGTCTTCACTGTCAAGCTGTTGCAGTGCTATTTCTAGCTCGTAAAGATTGTCGTCGCGCGCCTCATCGACACGAGGGGCTTGGCTTGTTGGGCCAATAAATTGGCCCGAGAATAAATAGGAAAGGCTCGGGTGGTTCTGCCAATAGCGTATAAGGCTTGCTAGGACGTCGGGTCGCCGTAAGAAAGGGCTGTCCTCCGGCTTCGCTGCCCCGAGGGTGACGTGATTGCCGCCGCCGGTGCCTGTGTGTTGGCCATCGAGCATAAATTTATCGGTGCCCAAACGTTGCTGCCTTGCTTGTTCATAGAGTGTTTTCGCCAAAGAGCTTAGTTCCGGCCAACTTTTCGAAGGCTGCACATTCACTTCAATCACCCCTGGGTCTGGGGTAATCATTAGTTTTTGTATGCGTGGGTCTTTGGGCGGCTCATAGCCTTCAATAATAATTGGGCAAGTGAGTTTTTCGGCGGTCTCTTCGATTGCAGCGATAAGCTCTACGTATCGTTCTAGGTCTGTTTGTGGCGGTAAAAATAAATACAAACGTCCGTCACGAACCTCGACGCACAGGGCTGTGTGGAATATCCGGCCGTCCTCTGCTTGCGTGACGTCTAAGGACTCTACATCGTCACCTAAGTCTAATGGGTAGGCCAACTCTTCGCGGGCAGCGAAGGGGTCGGTGCCATGCTCTTGATCATTTGTATCGGGTTTCTCCCAAGGCAAGCTTTCAAGTGGAAGCCTATAGCCAACCGGTGAGTCCCCAGGAATTAACGTAAGGCGCTCTTTACGGAAAAACCAGCGGCAACTTAACCACGATATTTCACCGTCATTGCGAGTCGAAGACAATGGCAAAACGAAGCCGCTTTCCTTGTCTAACCCTTGCGCAAAAATCTTCTTGATGCGCGCAGCCTCAAGAGGGTCGACGACCTTGCTATCCCATAAAGTGACGTTAGCCGGAAGCTCTGATTCACGTTTCAAATAGAAGGCTTTATCTTCGAATGCGGGAAGTACATAGCGCGGATTCAAGCCTAGTTTATGAGCCAATGTGCTAATGAAGTTCGCAGCAATGCGTGTGTTGGCTGAGCCGTGTGTGCGTTCATCGGCAAATAGATTGGCATTGTGCCAAAGGGGCTTGCCGTCGGTGCGCCAGAATAACCCCAGCGCCCAGCGCGGCAGTGGCTCGCCGGGGTACCACTTGCCTTGGCCAATATGCAAAAGGCCCTCTGGTGCATAGTGTTGTTTGAGTGACAAGAGCAGCTCGCCAGCTAGGCGGCGCTTATCTTTACCAAGTGCAGCGGTGTTCCATTGCGCACTTTCCATGTCATCGATGGAGATAAATGTTGGTTCACCGCCAACGGTTAGGCGCACATCCTGTTCTTCTAGGTCTGCATCGACTTTGTGTCCAAGCGCATCGATAGCTTGCCATTGTTGGGCACTATAGGGTTTGGTGACTCGCGGGTCTTCATGAATACGAGTCACGGAATTTTCATGCAGGAAGGTCACCTCACAAACGCCAGTGCTGCCGGTGATCGGCGCTGCGCTTACTGGGTCGGGAGTGCAGGCCAGCGGAATATGTCCTTCGGCTGCAAACAAACCGGAGGTAGGGTCTAAGCCTATCCAGCCCGCCCCTGGAATGTACACCTCCGTCCATGCATGTAAGTCGGTAAAGTCTTCTGTGGGGCCGGTTGGGCCATCAAGAGAGCGAACATCCGCTGTGAGTTGTACTAAATACCCAGATGCAAAGCGGGCGGCAAGTCCCATGTGGCGTAAGGTCTGTACAAACAACCAAGCGCTGTCACGACATGAACCATAAGTGCTAGTGAGAGTCGTTTCGCAAGTTTGGACTCCCGGCTCCATGCGGATCACGTAGTTGATTGCCTGTTGCGTTCGGCTGTTCTCTGCAACCAAGAAGTTCACGATTGGTTGTTTGCTTTTATTCACCCCTTTAAGCCATTTCTTCATGGCTGCGCCAGATTCTTTGACTTCTAAATAGGGGGCTAAGTCTTTGGCTAATTGCGCATCGTATTTAAAAGGGAAATGTTGCGCACTGTCTTCAACAAAAAAGTCGAACGGGTTGATGACCGTCATGTCTGCAATGAGCTCAACAGTAATGGAAAGCTCTTTGGCTTTCTCGGGGAAGACCAATCGCGCTAAATGGTTCGAGAAAGGATCTTGCTGCCAATTGATAAAATGGTCATCTGGTGTGATTTTTAACGAATAAGAATCGATAGGAGTGCGACAATGTGGTGCAGGGCGCAAACGAACAACATGGGGCAAAATTTCCACCAAGCGATCAAATTGATACGTTGTCTGGTGGTGTATTGCTACTTTAATTGTCATAAGGTAATGTTGCTCGTATATGCAAATTGACTGGAAATCATACAACCCCGGCGCCTTCTACGACGAACTCATTAGTTCGCCTGGGCACCCCCGAAAGTCAGGTAGAATTCTGGCTCGCTATCTTGCTTCGCTTAAAAGTGACGATCTGCAACAACGAAAAACTGCTGCTGAACTCGCCATTAAGGCGATGGGTATTTCGTTTACCGTTTATAGTGAAGCGGGCAACATCGATCGGGAGTGGCCGTTTGATATTATTCCTCGAATCATCACAGAAACACAATGGCAGAAGACAAGTCAAGGACTGGAACAACGACTGCGCGCTTTAAACTGTTTTATCGATGATATTTACAACGATCAGAAGATCCTTAAAGACAAAGTAGTTCCCGCCGAGTTGATCGCTAAGTCTGTTAATTTTCGCAAAGAATGTATAGGGATGAAACCCCGCCACGGGGTATGGGCGCATATCTGTGGCACCGACCTAATACGTGACACCAATGGTCAGTTTTATGTCTTAGAGGACAATTTGCGTGTTCCCTCTGGCGTGTCCTATATGCTGGAAAATCGCAAAGTGACCAAGCGAGTATTTCCGGAGCTTTTCGAAAACTACAATATTCTTCCAATCACAGAATATCCGTCACATCTATTCGATACTTTGGCGGCGATTTCGCCTCGTCCCTTGGACTATCCCGAAGTGGTTGTGCTAACACCCGGTATCTACAATTCTGCTTATTTTGAACACTCATTTCTTGCCCAGCGAATGGGGGCCGAATTGGTAGAAGGGGGAGATCTCGTTGTCGAGGATGACTGCGTCTATATGCGGACCATCAACGGGCTTTCGCGAGTTGATGTGATCTACCGACGTATTGATGACTTATTCCTTGACCCAGAAGTGTTTAATGCTGACTCCGCGCTTGGCGTTCCTGGGTTGATGCGTGCTTGGCTCAAGGGCAATGTTGCATTGGCTAATGCGCCAGGGGCTGGTGTTGCCGATGATAAGGTCATCTACACCTATGTTCCTGCGATGATTAAATACTATCTCGGCGAAGACCCCTTGCTTGAGAATGTCCCCAGTTACCTTTGCGTTGATGAAAAACAGTGTCAGCATGTATTGGCAAATTTAGACAAGCTAGTGGTGAAACCAGCGAACGAGTCAGGGGGCTACGGCATGTTGATGGGGCCGCAGGCTAGCAAGAAAGAGCGTGCCGAGTTTGCTAAGAAGATTAAGGCTAACCCCCGAAATTATATGGCGCAACCGCTCATCTCACTATCCACGGCGCCGGTGTTGGTCGACCGCGGAGCAGAGCCTAGACATATCGATTTAAGGCCTTTTGTCTTGCAAGGGCGTGACACATACGTGACTCCCGGTGGTTTGACTCGGGTGGCAATGGTGAAGGGCTCCTATATCGTGAACTCTTCGCAAGGCGGTGGAAGTAAAGACACTTGGATCGTTTCGGACGAGGAGCGCTGAGTCATGTTATCCCGAGTTGCTGAGCGTATATATTGGTTAGGTCGTTATCTTGAGCGCACGGAGAACACCGCACGCTTACTCACTGTGTACTCTAATTTACTCTTGGACTTGCCGCGCGGGGCGAAGGTAGGTTGGCATACCTTGGTAGAGATCACCGGCAGCCAAGGCGAGTTCAGCAAGAGTTATCAGAATATCGATGAGCGCTCCGTTAACCGGTTTTTATTGTCCGATCAAAACAACTACTCATCAGTGATCAGCTCATTGGCCCTTGCGCGTGAAAATGCCCGTACTACGCGTGAAATCATTCCAACTGAGGCGTGGGAGCAGATCAACAAGCTCTATCTGTTTACCAAAGAAAATATGGGCAAGGCAACTGCGCGTGGCCCTCGACATCAGTTATTGCAAGACATCATTGCACACTGCCAGCAAATCACAGGGCTGTTAGCCGGCGCTATGAGCCATAATAGTGGCTACAATTTCCTGCGGCTTGCGCGTAGCCTAGAGCGTGCGGATATGACCACTCGCATAGTCGATGTTGGGTCTATCACCCTGCTGCCAAGTCTGACGCAACCCAGCGGTGCAAAGGCTGAACCGGCCACCCGTCCGTTCGCTAATATGATTTGGATGAGCGTGCTGCACTCACTAAGTGCGTATCAAATGTATCGTCAGCATGTGCTCGACCGTGTGAACGGCGAAGATGTTGTCACCTTCCTTTTACAAGACTCGCAGTTTCCAAGAGCCGTAGGGCATTGTCTTGGAAAGCTTGAGTCCTGCCTAAAGTATCTTCCGAACAATGAAGCAGCTCTGAAGCAAGTATCTATGGCTGTGGCATTAGTAAACGATGCTAATATCGCTGAATTGCTCGACAGTGGTCTTCTCGAATACATCGATGAGCTGCAAGTGCAGTTTGCTAATGTCCATGCCTGTATCACTGAGACATGGTTCCTCCCCGTTGTAAGTGAGCAACAACAATCTGCTTAAATAACGAGTATTGTGCATGAGAGGTTTTCAGTGTGCATGCGGGCAAAGCCTGTACTTCGAAAATACGGTTTGCAATGCCTGCCAACGCCGTTTGGGATACGACCCTTTCCGAGCCGAGCTTTTGGCCATAGAACCCTTAGATCCAAACTTAGATGATGCCTCGGGTCAATGGCGCTGTGTCAGTCATGGCAATTTGTATCGACGCTGCAGTAACGATACAGATTTTCATGTGTGCAATTGGCTAGTTCTCAACTCCGATGACGCTTTCTGCCTCGCCTGTTCACTCAACGATACGGTACCCAAAGTTGGGTCGAGTTATCGTGCATCGCAAAGGCGAAAGTGGTGGGGGCGAATGGAGGCAGCCAAGCGGCGTTTGATTTACACCTTATTGGCATTGGGTTTGCCTGTGCAAAGTAAGGCCGAGAACGAAAACGGTATAGCTTTCTCGTTTCTAGAAGACCAACGCTCCAACCCAAATGTCGAAGAAGAACATGTGCTCACTGGACATTTGGAAGGGTTAATAACCGTGAATTTGGCAGAGGCTGATGGTGTAAATCGTGAACAAGCGCGCCAGAGCTTAGGGGAGTCATACCGCACATTGCTAGGGCATTTTCGCCATGAAAGCGGGCATTACTACTTTGAAAAGGTCGTCAATTCACCTGCGGCCATAGAGCGCTTTAGAGAGCTGTTTGGCGATGAACGTGCCGATTATGAAGAGGCAATGAAGCGGCATTACGAGGGGGCTTCGAGCCAAGAAGATAGTGATAAAGTCAGCGCTTACGCCCAGATGCACCCCCATGAAGACTGGGCTGAATGCTGGGCGCATTATCTGCATATGATCGATTGTCTAGAAACGGCATGGCAGGTGGGCTTATTACAAGACCAGCTCATAAAGCCGAATGCTGAGCCGGATATAGAGCTATGTCTACGCAGTTGGGATAGTGTTTCGGTGGCGATGAATGCCTTAAATCGCAGTATGGGATTGCAGGATGCTTATCCGTTTGTGCTGTCAGAAACGACGCTTAGTAAACTCCGTTTTGTTCATCAGCGGATTTATCCCAACTAGAAGCCCATGCGAAAGGGGGCATTTGTCTAAATGCATCCTTGAGGCGCTGATCCCAACTACGTTTCAATTCCCGCAGAAACTCACTATCCTCATCAAAGCGCAATGGCTCACTAAGAGTCATGGTGTCCGTTCGATACACCAGTGTCTCAATGGGAGGCCCAACGCTCAAATTACTGCGCATGGTTGAGTCCATCGACACCATGGCGCAAAGGGCGCAAGTGTCCAGATTAAGTTCTGGGGTCAGAATACGGTCAAGGATAGGTTTGCCGTATTTACTCTCACCGATTTGCAAATAGGGAGTGTCTTTAGAGCTGGTGATGTGGTTGCCTTGCGGGTAAACCAACATGATGCGGTGTTTACTATTGGCAATCTGCCCGCCAATGATAAAGCTAGCCTCAAAAGAGACGCCCGTTTTAGCATGTTTTTCTTGCTGCGCCAGTGACACATCGCCTAGGTAATCAGCAGCTTCCGCTAAGGATTCAACTGTTAAAAGGCTCGTGTTCGCGCGCTCTTTTATATCCCGCTTTAATTGTGAAATAGTCGCTTGCGTCGTGGCAAGATTGCCCGCCGAAAGGATTACGAACTGGCGCTGCCCGTCGACTCCAAAGCGGTACATTTTGCTATAAGTGCTAACTTGGTCTATGCCTGCATTCGTGCGGGAATCTGAGCAAAAGACCATGCCTGCATCGACGGCGATTGCGACACAATACGTCATGATTTAAAAAACCGGATTACAAAAAAGTGACAGAATTAACTCGTGTTTAAGGGCGAAACAGTACACTAGTTCTGCGGGTAGGTGAACAGATATTTCAATTCCTTAGTGGGTTCGCCGCTAAGTGTTTGCACTAATAGAGTTTTATTCATATCACTCAAAAGGTAGTCCTACTTAGAAGGGCAGAAATTAGAAAGTAAAGAGGTCAAGCCCCCAGCAATGTGGGGGCTTTTAAGAGAAGACGGCCTGCGTGTTTAGCGGTCGTCGAAGTCGTCGTCGAAATCGTAGTCATCGATATCAACGCTGTGTTTTACGTTGATTTCGCTACCGTCGTCGTCGAATTGCAATTCGCCATACATGCGTTTCCAATCGAGTCGTTCCTCAGTGCGTCGACGCATTTCGGTCAAACGGCGCTTTTGGATACGCTTATCATTTGGCTCTTCTATTTCCGAATCTGCTATAAAAGCACCCGAATCAAAGAAGTCTTTGGCATTGTCGGCGATATCATCCCACTGATGACTTTTCATTTGATTAATCTCTCGTTTAATCGCGTTTAGTCGGAGTTGCCTTATATGTAACACTAGCCTTTTTAAGGTATTAACAGGCTGTGTACGATGCGAATTATCGTTATAAAATTGTAGAAAGCAATAGTTAGAAAAAATATTTTTCAATTTTGCTGTATGCCTTACATTGACTAGCGTGTAGCGATATTCGTGGGGGCAAGTTAGCAGCCAAAATTGACTTTCTTATGACACTTGCATTGATTTTTTGTATTCAAGTCAGAGAAAAGATTATAAGCAGGAGAAGTATGCAGAAAACGTGTTTGGATTGCGGCATGGAAGTTGGCTTTAGCACGGCGAACTGCCCGAAGTGCGATGCTGTTATTGCCATGCAAACTGACGGGTCGATTTTGCGATTTGACATCGCTCATAACCGCGAAACTATCCCGCAGTCATTGGCTAAGCTAAGCGAGGCTTTGGACGAGGCTAGATTAGGCCATGCTCGAGCCTTACGAGTGATTGTTGGGAGGGGGCAAATCAGGGACGAGGTCATTCGTCAATTGAGCTGGTTAAAACATAATGCCGAAATAATGGATTTTGATCACGACAACGGTAATACGGGGGCCCTGTTGGTGACAATCAGAGGCAAGAGCTTTTAATAGACCTAGTGTTAGTGACAAGTTGATCACAACGAGTTGATGACCGATTCGCGTATCAGTTTCTTGGCAATTTTACCGCTAGCGATGCGTTCTAACTGATTGTGTTGAAAGTGATAATAGGCGGGGATCTTAAACCCTGCGATACGGCTGCTAAGGAAATCTTTAAGTTCTTGCTCGGTGATGGTAGCGCCAGGCATGAGCATGATCGCCGCAGCAACGCGTTCTCCTAGCCTCGCATCAGGGATGCCAAAAACGGCAGCTTCACAGACCTTTGGGTGTTCGGCCAGCGCATATTCGACCTCTGCGCAGGCGATGTTCTCGCCGCCTCGGATAACGATGTCTTTTGCTCGGTCTTTAATAATTAAGAATCCATGTGCATCGAGCAAGCCTAGGTCGCCAGTGTGGAACCAGCCATTTTTGATGACCGCAGCAGTGTCCTCTGGTCGTTGCCAATAGCCCTTCATAACGCTTGGACCTTTGATGCAAATCTCTCCTATTTGTCCGCTTTCAAGAACTCGACCTTGCTCGTCCTCTATGCGGATGCTGGTGACTGGCGGCGTTGGTCTGCCTGTGCTGTCTGGCTTGGCATAATAGAACTTGCCGGTGATTGTGGCGCCAATAGCATTGGTTTCTGTCAAGCCGTAGCCAAGGCCCGGTTGTGCTTGTTCTGGAAATCGTTTTTGCATCAAGGCTAAATGTTCGGGAGGCCGAGCTGCCCCTCCGGACTGAACGCTGCGCAGGGTGCTAAGATCAGTCTTGTCAAAGTCAGGAGAGTTCATGACTTCCCAGGTCATGGTTGGGACGCCATGTAGAACGGAGAGTTGTTCCTTCTCAATCAGCGCAAGCGCATGTTCGGCATTCCATTTGTACATCATCACAAACTTGCGTTTATAGAGGAAGCTCAGCAAAAACTGTGCGTGATTTCCCGTAACGTGAAACAACGGCACATTGGCGAGAACTCCAGGCTGCGGAGCATCTTCTGGGGCCTTAAGCTCGGGTCGAAGCTCTTCGTTCAATTCTTTGGCGAAGAGCCAAGAGTAAAGAGCGCTAATAATGGCACGATGGCTCGACAGGACCCCTTTAGGGTGCCCAGTAGAGCCTGATGTATACATAATAGAAGCATCGTCGTCGGGCCCAACGTTTTGAGTGCTGGGGTCGAAATCTGCGGCATATTGCTTGTTTTCAAGGAGTGATAGGAAATCTGGGTAAGCTGTGACGTGTTCTGGGTCAAAGGCAATAATGTGCAGTGCTTGTAATTGATCGAGTACAGTTTGCAATCGGTCGATCCGCTCCGGATCGGCAAAAAGCACTTTACAGCCACTGTCCTGCAAACCAAACAATAGTTCTTTGCTTTGCCACCATGAGTTCATAGGTACCACGATGGCGCCTAGCATCGTTATGGCCATATAGGCGATGCACCATTGCGGATTATTGCGAGAGCAAACCGCTACCCGATCGCCTTTCTCGATGCCGTAATGATGCAGTAATAGGCCAGCCATCTGCGTGGCTAATGCGAAACTCTCGCCAAAGCTATAACGCTCGTCCTGATAGATTAGAAATGGAAGCTCCGGCTGTTCTAAGCTGAGCTTGTAGACTTCGTAAAGATTGTCAGGGGCATTGCTAAAGACCGGTGTATCGATGCCGTTGATCGATCTTGTTGAAACTGCAAGGGGCGAATCCGGAGCTTTCAGGCGACCGCCAATTTCCTTAAGCGCCTGTAAATCTTGAATAATCTGGTCGTGGCTAAGCATGAAGGTGCAACTCAAATGGTGTGACTAAGTGCCCGCAAGAATTCGAGCAAGCGTTCGGAAGATAGCGCATTGTTTGCGCTAAATAAAGGCTCGGTCCTAGCCACTGGAGTTTAAATTGCTAAAACCCCTGATCGATCAATCGGTAGTCCGGAACAATAACAGGTAGCAGTTCTTCTTCTTCCGGCAAGAGTGTTGAGGCAGGTGCCGCACCTGGGCCAAAAGAGAATCTGAATGTGCCCCGTGCGACGAGGTTTTCCGGATCGATGGCAGCCCACTCAACGGTGTAATAGTCCTTTTGCTCTAATTCTGGTAAGTCCAAGAAAAAGACGCGGCTGACGTCTGGGTTATAAATGAAGCCGATGTTGACGAATTGTTCCTCAGGGTCAGTCATGGTCAGCTTTACCAGACGAACATAGGTGCTAAATCGCATCATGAGCTCTTTGGGAGCTGACTCTAAGACCTCATCGTCCTCAGGGCTGGATTCGAGCTCAACATCGCTGTTGTTGTTTATCGTCATCACATGTTGCGCCTGAGCGTATTGGATGCCGATAAAGGATAGAGCAAAGGCTAGAGCAAAGGCTAGAGTCATTCGTAAGAACATGGTCTTCATAGATTTTCTTCGCATAACGTCAAATTACGGGTTACTGTGTGTGTGTGGCCAAGACGGCTTCTAGTGCGAAATATGGACGAGCTCGAGACAGATGTCGAGAGCTGCACAGCGATAGAAATAGCTTTAATGCAGATGCGTCAGAACACGCTTGTTTTCCGCCATCGATTTTAGATTTTGACGGGCTGACGAATAGTGAACTGCCGCATTTATTCAGATTACGCTAGTAATTTCCGTCATGTGGGAGACTCTGAGTCTTGCCAGTGCTGATATGCATGGCGATATAACAATAATTATAAGTGGGAGGCGCAAGCTCGCCTCAGGGAGTCCGAAGATGCAGTTGGTGGGATATTGGTCCACTCGCAGTAGTTTGCTGAAAATAATATCGATGCTGGTGCTATTGTGTGTGGGGCTAGGAAACGTCTGGGCTCAAGATAGCTATCGCAAAGGGCAGTATATTGAGCCGGCTTATGAAGGCTGGCAAGAAAACGAAGATGGCACTTTTTCATTCATTTTTGGCTACCATAACGAAAACTGGGAAGAGGAGCTCGATGTGCCAGTGGGAGAGAACAACTTCTTCTCACCAGGGCTTGAGGACCGCGGCCAACCAACTCATTTTCTCCCGCGCCGAAATCGTTTTACTTTCAAAGTGCAAGTTCCAGCAGACTGGGGCGATAAAGAACTAGCATGGACTGTGAATGTTAACGGTGTTACTCGCGTGGCTTATGCCACACTAGATCGTGATTATGTCGTCGATAATGTCGTAATTGCCTCAGAGACTGGTTCGCTTGGTGCCGGTACCAGCAGCCCAGAGTCTCGTTCGAACATTCCCCCTGTAGTCACTGTGCAAGGCGATCGCGTAGGCGATGAGATTGTGCGTAATATTAGGGTAGGGCAAGCCTTGACGCTTCAGGCCCACGTGGCCGATGACGGACTACCGAAGCCAAGAGAGCGCACAGCCTCTGATTTTAGTGAGGAGGCGATGTTAACAAGAGTCATGACACCGCCAAGGCAAGTCACCGTGGGAAAAACCAATGGTCTATTTTTGTCATGGAACGTCTATCGTGGGGAAGGAGGCGTCAGCTTCGATCCGCCGCAAATAAAACCATGGGAAGACACTCGTAATTCCGCTAATTCTCCATGGGGGGCACTATGGACACCCCCGCCGGTGCCAGTCGATGGTATGCATTCTGTGGAGGTCACTTTCGATGAGCCGGGGACATATATTCTTTGGGCAAGGGCTGACGACGGCGGTCTATTTCACGACCAGTACGTTACCGTTAACGTCGCACCATAGAGTCGCTCTGCCTTCCTCAGCGATTGTCATAATCGTTGGGGCGGCATTGTGAGATTGACTTTTTTTCTAGGTGTTTCCACTGATTGAGAATCTTTGCTATAAAAGCACTAAGTCTTTGTAAGTCGCGACGTTGCTTGCAATGCGTTGGGAGCTACTCTATCTTCCACAGCGCTTTAATAAACAATCAAAAGTGAATCGGATATGCAGTTGTTCCAATACGCCACTAGCTTTCTGGCGATCTCTCAGTTGCTGTTAATGGCGTTGTTCTATTTGACCTATTATCGCCGGTTATTTTTAGGAAGACTGATGTCTTTCTACGCGTTTTGTCTTATTTCTTATATCGTCTCCTTGCTGCCTGAGATTGACGCGGCTCCTAGGCTCGTTGAGTTTCCATTCAATATGCTAGCGATTAGTGCGCCCGCTGTTCTTTGGGTGATCACCCGTTACCTTTTTGTCGATAACCCCAAGATCCATAAACCTATTTTGGCCGTGATTGGGGGGTATATTGCCCTGCGTGCCTATGGCAATCTTACCGGACCCTATAGCGATATTGGGTTTTGGGTGGTTTACGTCTCGACGCAAACAATCATGCTGTTTTTTGCCTGCCATGTGGTGTTGATGGCGGTAAAAGGGCGAGGCGGCGACTTAGTTGAAAGTCGAAGAAGGTTTCGCGTTCCCTTTACCGCGACTATGGGGACGATCGTGGCGATCATCGTTGGCTCTGGTTTCTTCGCGGCCTTGGGCAGTCAACTTAATATTATGTTCATCGGGACCATTTTCTTTCTCGTCCTAATTTTCAACCTAGCGACCTTCCGCTTGCATAAGGACTCAACACAATTAATAGAGCCCGATACTGAACAAACAGTGCCATCGCTGAAAAGCAGAATGAATGAAATGGATAAAGATAAACCCTTGGTAGATCGCATCCACCATGTCATGGAAGATCAGCGGCTCTATGCGCAGCCAGGATTTACAATTGGAATGCTAGCCTCGGCGGTGTCAATGCAAGAGTATCGGCTTCGAAGGCTGATTAATCAGAAGCTGCATTACCGCAACTTCAATCAATACCTTAACCAATACCGAATTGCGGAAGCCGCAAAGCGCTTACAAGATCCAGCCGAAGGGCAGGTTGCCATCTCGACGATTGCTTTGGATGTGGGCTATGCGTCTTTGTCTTCCTTTAATAAGGCATTCAAAGAGTTACATGGCGTGACGCCCTCCATCTACCGAAGCAGAGCGTCACAGTAGTTTAATCTTCTTTGCGGATCTCTAAAACCACTTTGCCCATCACGCGGCGTTCAGTAAACACGCTGAATGCCGCCACATAATCTTCCATGGCAAAGGTTTGCGTGACGATTGGACGAAGCCGTCCATTACGGTAAAAATCTAATAGTTCTGCAAAATTTTCCTCATACAATTCAGGCTCTTCTTTGCGGAAGCGGCCAAGGAAAACGCCGACCATTGAGGCGCCCTTAAGCAATGCCAGATTGGCTTTGTATTCTGGGATGCGCCCACTAGTGAAGCCGACTATCAAAATGCGGCCATTCCAATTGATGCAACGCGTCGCTTGATCGAATAGGTCGCCACCGACTGGGTCATAAATGATGTCGGCGCCTTTCTCGTGCGTCAAAGCTTTTACCTTCTCTTTCAGTTCTCCGTCACCGTAATTGAGCAGCTCATCAGGGGCTGCATGTTTTACAAATGCCAGTTTTTCATCGCTGCTCGCGGCAGCTATAACCCTTGCCCCCATGAGCTTGCCCAGCTCGACGGCCGCCATCCCTACGCCTCCGCTAGCCCCTAGGACCAACAGTGTCTCGCCCGCTTTTAGCTGCGCACGCTGTTTGAGCGCGTGGTAGGAGGTGGTGTAGACCATGGCAAACCCTGCCGCGGTCTTGAAATCCATGTTGTCAGGGATTTTACGAACGGCACTGGGGACGGCTATTACTTGCTCGGCCATGCCTCCAATAGACGGAGTGGCCATCACTCGATCTCCGACTTGTAACCCTGTCACGCCTTCGCCAATCGCGCGAATAATGCCGCCGACCTCTGAACCGGGTGTAAAGGGCATTGGCGGTTGAAACTGATACTTACCTTGAATTTGTAAGGTGTCAGGAAAATTAAGTGATGCCGCATATACGTCTATCACTACCTTTCCAGGTTCTGCAATTAGCTCATCAACGTTCTCAAGAACGAGGTTTTCTGAGTTGCCATAGCTATGGCATACGAGCGCTTTCATAAATCCCCCTTGGCTTTATAGAAGGGTTGATTCAAGCACTTTTAGCGTTTTTCTACAATCTCGGCGCAAGCCAGCAGAAGCCTTTCTTAAGGCTTTGGCATATAATTGCGATCATTCATACACACGCGAGTTTTCTCAATGGCGTTAACTGACGCACAGAAGGGTTTATATTTGCAGGAAATGGGCATTCAAGCCTATTTTCCACGCCGTCCTTTGCCTGGTGCTAAGCCCTCTCTAGCCTATGCTGCCAATATCTTGCGTGCGCGCGTGACGCCCGAGGCAGGCCCTGTGAATGCAGCTAAGACGGCGAAAGATGTGTTGCAGCTTTTGAACCCCGTATCAGCGCCAGTCACGCAGCCCAAAGCCGAAGCTCAGTCACGCCCACAAACGGCGGATAACACGGTGTCAGAGAAGGCGCGCGCGCTTGCGCAAAGCCTAGCGGCGCCGTCAGCGAAAGCCTCTCCAATGTCTGATCAAGCCGAGCCTAGAATCACTGAACAGGCGTCGGCACAAGTACAAGCAGTGAAGTCGACGGAAGAGGTGGCAGCATTACGTTTTGCGTTCGCCTATATTCCTGTAAGTGAACATCTAGCGGTAATCACAGAATTACCTTGGTCGAAGTCGGCATCGTTGTCCTCTGCCAGTCTCGTGTTGTTATCTGGAATACTTAAAGCCTTGGGCATACAGGTAGAAACACAGCACTTACACCCAATGGTGTTCACCTGGCCCCTCTTTGAAGGGGCAGGGCTCGAATTGGATGCCGACAATGCGCGCAAAGCCCTCGAAGGATTTGTCTCTAAGCGAATCCGTTTGCGCGCGGTTAAAAATTTGTTAGTGATGGCGCAAGAGTCGGCCCCGCTGTTGTTTCCCGAAGGGTTCCTTGCTGATAAAGGAGTTGTGTTTCAACACCCTCGTTTGGCGTTACGCGTCATCATGACCCATAGCTTGAATGCTATGGAACCTGCGCAAGACCCAGCATTGGCGGCAACAATTAAAGAGCGGAAAGGTTCAACTTGGAAGACGTTGCAGCCGTTACAAGCATCACTGAATGGCACTGATCCAAGTGCGTAACTGGCTGATATAGTATGAGTTTACCGACTTTTAATGGCTCCACTTCGGTGAATGTGTTTCCGCGGGCTATGCGAGCTAGCGACTTAGATTTGATTGTTCAAAGTGAAAACCTTTCGCTACAAAACCCTTGGTCGAAACGTATATTTTCAGACTGCCTACGGGCAGGATATGAGTGTTGGGTATTGGCTAGTCGCGATAGGATTGTCGCGCATGGGGTGTTGTCAGTAGGCGCAGGAGAAGCCCATGTACTGACGATCTGTGTCCACCCTGATTTTCGCCACATGGGCTATGGTAGGCGCATGCTTCGTCATCTGCTCGACAAAGGGGCTAAGAAGGGGGCACAAGAGTGTTTTCTCGAGGTGCGTCCCTCCAATAAGGTCGCAATTTCTTTGTATTTGGCTATGGGGTTTGTGCAAGTGGGGGAGCGGAGAAACTACTATCCTTCTAATCCTGGTAGCACCGACCGAGAAGATGCCTTAATCCTATCTCGCTTGCTTCCATTATGAAGTTTCATTCGTCTTGCTCATCACCGGGCCTAATGAGTTTGAGTAGACGTTTCAGCCCGTACAATGCCGCAACCACAGCGACGGCACAAAGCACGACAATAACGATCAGCACTAGGGTGCTGAGGAAAAAGCTAAACATATTATTGCGTGCTTCATCATAAGACATCGCGAGTGCCCAAAGAGAGGCAACAGCAATCATTAAGCCGGCGATAGTGGCACGAGTATTTTTACGAATTTTCAAGCGTGGTAGTTTCACAATAGTATCTTTGGTGCCGCGTCTATTTTTTAAACACGGGCTCTCCGTCTTTGTCAGGCCAAGTATGACGGCATTCTGGGTATTGAGAACAGCCCCAGAAGTGGCCATTTTTACCGCTACGTCGTTTTAGTAATTGTCCGCATGAGGTGCAACGAAATGCCTTTGCGGGTATGCCATTATCGTCGTTGAGGCGTGTCTTGCAACCCTTGTCAAATCCTGTGCAATACCAATAATTGCCTTGGCTATTCTCAGCACGGATTAAACTGCGAGTGCACACAGGGCAGCGAAAGCGCTCGTCGGGTGTTTTCGAAGGTTTGCCATCTTTATCAAAAAGCGTTGCTTTGCACTCAGGAAATGCTGTGCACCCCCAAAACGGGCCTTTTTTGCCAATGATACGGCGCATGGGTTTTTGACATTCTGGACACAGGTGTGGCCTTGAGTCTAATGGGAATAGATCGTCTTCCATGTCATTGGCCATGCAGGGCCTCGTTAACTCTTACGAAGATAAGACTCAAGGTGTTGCAATAAGGCCGCGTTCTCTTGAGCCGTTCCAATGGTGATTCGGAGCTTGTCTCGCAATCGAGGCATATCGAAGTAGCGCACTAGAATGCCATCGTCTTTAAGACGCTGATAACATTCGCGCGCGAGTAATTCCGGGGTCTCAAAACGAGGGTCATCGCTCGGCACTTGTGCCAACAAGAAATTACTTTGGCTTGGTGCGCATTGAAATTCAAGAGCGCTTAAGGCTAAGGCCACACGGCTGCGCTCTTCGCGGACTTTCTGCCATCCAATGGCTGCTGTGGCTCTATCGGCCAACGCTGCAGCGGCTAGGGCCTGAGATATGGCGTCGGTGTTATAGCTGTCTCGTGTTTTATATAGCATTGGCGCGATGAGGTTTTTCGAGCCTATGCCATAAGCAAAACGCAAACCAGCCAATGAATAGCCTTTGCTCATCGTGCGTAAAATCACGACATTATCAAACTCGGCGATCAGTGCCACAGTGTTGTGGGCGATGTCTGGATCAACGAAATCGATGTAGGCTTCATCAATGACCAGTACGCCTGAAAAGGTACTAGCTATACGGCGAAGCTCATCAACGCTGCAAAGCAAACCAGATGGAGCATGAGGGTTAACGATAAACGCTAGCTTGGCGCCCGTGGCGTCAAGTTGTTCGGCGAATTCGGCACCCATGGTCCAGTCATCATTAAGGTCTATGCGCTTGATTGGGCAATCTTGAATCTCTGCCAACACCGGGTAAAGGGAATAGCTTGGCTCTGCCAGGGCAATGCTTTGACCCGGTTCCACAAAGGTGGTGATCAGCAAACGAATCAGTTCATCGCCACCGTTGGTGGGAATGATATTGTCGATTTCGACTTGGTGGTATTGCGCTGCAACCTCTCTGAAAGCATTCGCAAAGGGCTGCGGATAGCGTCGCAAGTCCTCGACTTTAAACTCCGCAAGCGCTTTGGCTACGGCCGGAGTCGCCGGGTAGGGGTTCTCATTTGTGTTGAGTTTAATAACCTTGCTTTGTTGTGGTTGTTCACCAGAACTGTATCCGGTCATGCGTTGGATGTTGGGTCTTTCGTAGCTCATAAATTAAGACGATGCTCTGGATTAAGTGGAAGCGATTTTGCAGCTTTTGAGAGCCGCCAAGATTACTGCTTAATGCGCGCTTATTCAATTGTCACGCAGTATGGCAACTGCGGCTATGCCTAGGCTGATAAAGAGTAATTTTTTCTGGTTTGTGATCACGGCGTTAAGCACTTCGGGTGTCGCCAGAAAAACAGCACACACGCAACGTGGAGGGGGTAAATATCGGCCGATATGCTCCAAGAATCAATAAAATCACAAAAACCTTATAATTCATCATCATTGGGAGGGGTTTCATAGGTCAAGGTGCGATTATTCCAACCTACTATCCAACGTTGTTCAACCCGTTCTGCCGGGGCGTTCGCAACTCTTTGCGCCAATACCGCACGGGCCGATTCGGCAAATTGAGGCATCAGTGGGCTGTCATCATGGCGATTGCGCGCTAGGTGTTCCAAAACTTGTAGCAGCCCCCACCCTTGCCCGTTATAGCGCTCCGTGCTTGCTGTACCTTCGCCTTTAAAGTTTACATAATCGATTAAGGCATACATCCCTAACGGTGCATCGCTGTTGGCCACCTCGTAAAACAAAGCTTCGATTTCGGCAGAGCGCTCGGTGTGGGCGATCAGGCTTGGCAGGCTGTCGCGCATTCTATTAATGATGAACTGTACTTGAACATTGCGCGTTTGATAGAGGAAATCGCGCAGTTCGCGAAGCCTTTGGGAGTCAAACTCGGCTTCAAACTGAGCCTTGGTCTGCCAGGGCGCCGCACGGTTAGGTAGCCTGTTTAGCCAATCGGGAAGGGCTACGCCTTGAGAGTCGTAGAACGTTAGAAGAGCGGGGAAGCTTTCAACAAAGGCCTCTTGTTGCCCTGCTCTGTACCAAATAAAGTGCCCTATACCCAGGGAGGGAAAGTCCTCACCCTCGTTCCAACTGGTTAAACACGGTATTTTCAGGTTACACTCATTGGCAAATATGCGTTCGCCGACCCACTGGGTCTGCTCTGCGGTAAGCGTTGGCATCGGCTGATGCGGCGCTTGCGAACAGTTGGCAAGCAGAAATAGTGAAAGGATTGTATAGAAGGCGTGTTTTGGCAATGTAGTGAACCGTCTCGTCAAAGTCGTGAGCTAATGTTGCCGTAGGTCGAAAGACACCGGCTGCATAAAAGCAGCGAGCAATCTTAGCATTTTCGATCAACATTGCCAGTATGGCAGTTTATGAGCACATAATAGCTGTAGAAAATCTCAATGAAACTAGCACGGTCGAGTCAATTTGAACCAAACAGCAGAAGTGATGGACGCTAAAGAGCCCGAGGCGCAAGACGAATTCGTTCGAGGCTTGTCGCTTGTTTACCAGCGTCTAAAGCAAAGTAAGCATCTTAAGAAAGCTATGAAAGAGGTCGAGCAATCGCTTCTAGATTTGCTCGGCGTGCGCCTATTTACGATTTATCAATGTGTTCAAAACGGCAAAGAAGTGCTCGCCAGCTTTAAAGGTGGAGACCCTGACGATTCCAACACCTCCGAAATTCGTGTTCCCTTTAGCCCTACCTCACTTGCAGGCTATGTCGCTCTTAGTCAACGTGCTTTAGTAATTCGCAATGTTCTTGATCAACAAGAACTACTTGATATTCACCCTCGTCTCAAATTCGATCGTCGCTTCAGTGACGCGAAGGGCTGGGCCGTGAAGTCGATGATTGTAGTGCCTATTAAAGATGGAATATTGCTTGGGGTGCTGCAGCTCATTAATTTTGAAGGTGATCGGGAGTTTAGCAAGACCGATCTTAAGCACGCCATGATGGTGTCACAGATGTTGGCCAAGCAATTTCGTTCTGAATTGCAAAGTACACAAGGGCCATACGACTACCTAGTTCAAAAGAATAAAATATCCAGCCAAGAACTCGAAGACGTCCAAAACAAAGTGGGCCTGTACGGTGGATCTGTCTCGCGCATCTTGATGGAAGACTTCAGTATTGATGCCGATGCGATCGGCGCCTCCTTGGAATTTTATTATCGCGTTCCCTATATGAAGTATGAGCAAGGGGTCACCCTGCCAGCGGAATTATTCGAAAATATAGGGGTTAGTTATCTGCGCAAAAACCTTTGGTTGCCGATAGCTGGCGACAAAAATGAGGCCGTTATTCTCATAGATGATCCAAGCGATTATCAGCGCATTATGGAAATACAAGGCGTCTTAAATGCGCGTAATTATGCTTTCCGCGTAGGCTTACCTGAACATATTCTGCAGTATTTGCGTGATGACGACGGCGGCGATTCCGAGGCGGGGTTCGATGATGTTTTCTCGCGTTTAGAAGAACAAGGCAATGTCGAAATCGAAAGTGAAGAGGAGGCAGAGGAAGAGAACCTTGCTGCAACCTCTGCGATTATACAGTTGGTGAATCGCATCATCACGGAAGCCGACCGCCTTGGCGCATCGGATATTCATGTTGAGCCAGGCAAAGACCAATCATCGGGCACTGTGCGCATTCGTGTGGATGGTATTTGCCGAGAATTATTGAAAGTGCCAAAGGAGCATACCTCCGCACTGATCGCACGAATTAAAGTGATTTCGCGCCTTAATATTGCCGAACGACGTTTGCCCCAAGATGGTAAATGTAAATTAAAGGTGCGTGGCAAAAAATTGGAGTTGCGTGTCGCAACCGTGCCAACCGTCAATGGGGAAAGTGCCGTGCTGCGTTTGCTCGCAGCTGGCAGTGCAATGCCTTTGGCGAAATTAAATTTGTCCAAGCCAAACTACGATAAAATCGTGGAATTATCGGCTCACCCGCATGGATTGTTGTTAGTGGTTGGGCCAACCGGGTCAGGTAAAACTACTACTTTGCATGGTGTGTTGGGCTATATAAATACACCTGACCGAAAAATTTGGACGGCTGAAGACCCAGTTGAAATTACCCAGCCTGGCCTGCAACAAGTGCAGGTGCTACCGAAAATTAATTTCACTTTCGCTACGGCAATGCGCGCTTTTTTGCGAGCAGACCCAGATGTCATTCTTATAGGTGAGATGCGTGACCATGAGACCGCGAGTATCGGTATCGAGGCATCCCTTACTGGCCATTTAGTTTTGTCGACACTGCATACTAACTCGGCACCAGAGACAATTACTCGTTTGCTAGACTTAGGGCTTGACCCGGTCAATTTCTCCGACGCATTGCTCGGTGTATTGGCTCAACGCCTAATGCGCACTCTGTGTGGCGCGTGTAAGGAAGAATACTCGCCAAGCAAACAAGAGCTCGACCATTTGATTGATAGTTATGGCCGCGACCAGTTCCCAGAGTTAGGAGTAGATACTAATAACGTCAAACTATTTCGCGCCGTAGGCTGTGATGATTGTGGTGGGACTGGCTACAAAGGTCGTACTGGTATTCACGAGTTGCTAACGGGCACCCATGAGATGCGCAGCCTGATTTACGATAAGGCTGATTTAGAAGACATGCGTCAGCAAGCCTTGCGAGACGGTATGCGAACGCTCAAGCAAGATGGGATTAATAAAATTTTCATGGGCTTGAGCGATTATAAGCAGCTTTTACGTGTGGTGGCAGAGTAAAGGTGCCACGAGCATAGCGGGTTTTAAGCGCGTCTTGATGCAATTTCATGACGCTGTTCAAAGTTTCGTCTAATTTCCCTAAGTAACCGATATTTGTGCCGTTATAGTCACTACACAAGCTAATTTGTCTTGTTGAGGAGGTTAGCCGTGCTCAAATATGCGATCTTTGCAATTCTTCTGTTTGTGACCATAGGAATTTCGATTGCCAACGAAACTGTTGAGCGTCTTGGCCTGCAAGGTGATTATTTAGTGGTCGCGATAATTGCGTTAGGGGTCAGCACATTACTTATCAAGCGAAATGTTTTGCTGCTCGGGTTGGTCGCGGTGCTGTGTGTGTTTCTCAATTTACCCCCAGAATCAACGGCGAGTCTGCAAATAGACCCCGACTTCATCGTTGCTTTATTGCTAGGGCTTATCCTATTGCCCTTGGTGCATCGGCTCTTGCTGCGCTAATCCTATTACTGTGCTAATAAACCGCGCACCACTTCGTAGCGCTGTATCCGCCACTGTCCATTCTTGAACACGGCAGTGGCAGTGATGTCACTAGTTCCTCTAGAGAAGTTTGCCCGTGCGCTCACCCGCGCAATGGCAGGTGTGAAGGAAAACCATGAAGGCGGTGTAATCTCTCCTTCGAATTCATCTAATGTGATCAACGGTAGCATTGAATCATAGACGGCAAAACTTGGGATGATGACGATTGCCCCTTCGTCGAGCTGTTCTTGAAGTGCCTCGGTGCTGCCCAAACGCAAAACGGGTTGGCTGACGCTATTGAGGGTTTCTTGTAAGGACGCCAGTGCGCGTTCTATGTTCATTCGATCGATGACAACAGCAATGCCTACAAGCACTAACGAGAAACCTATCCCCGCAATCATGGAAAATTTGACTGATTTCAAAATGCACTACCTCGGAACAGTGGTTCTCGCTATGGGCGATGAATGACGGATTATAGATCAAAAAAACCTAATGAAAACAGCGCTCAAAGGAGGTGTTTTTAACTAATATTTTAATTGTGCCCCGTTTTTATGCACACACATTCCCGTTTTGTCACTAATTTCCTATAAAAATAGTGTTTTTCGCTCTTGGAACGTCCGGTAGTTAGTTATCTTGTTGATATATATAGAATATTCTAAATGATCAAAAAACAACCAACTTGAGTTAAAGCGCTAGATTTTCAGTGTTTGCGCCGCTTATTTTCAAGTTATCAACTGACTTATCCACAGAATCTGTGGAAAACAATTTCAAGTATTTCCCTTCATAGTTCTTGTTATGCGTCAACTCCCGAAAGAGGTGAAATGATCGATTTTTGAGCTGCTTAACCAAGTAGGCTATTGGCTGTGCAGTAAAGTCACATATTAGTCACCTAAGTTGTTACCAAAAGTTGCCTTTCACTTTATCTATTGGGCATATTGATGCTATCGTAGTGACGTAACATCACTCCTCCAATCAGTAGCAGGCAATGGTTGAACTAACTGGCAATATTCCTTTCTTGTGGCGACTCAGCCCAGAGACCGGCGACGGACTCTGTGCCGTATCAATGGTTGTCCCTTACGAATCCGAAGATGATCGTAAAGACCTTACTATTGAGACCAGTGTTGTAAGCTTCGCGTCAGATAGCAGCCGTGCTGAGACCGAAGAAATGCTTGAATGGAACCAGGATGATATTAGCCTATTTTTGAAGCTAGTAGCGCACGAGCAAGACGATACCCGCATCATTGCCAATGATACAGTTCGCATTGATCTCACTGACCCTGCCATTATCGATATTATTCATGTCGTGGCGGCAGCAGGCTTCGGGATGGCGTATGGTTCCTCTGCAGTGTTGCAGCAAGCCGCTGGCCTATACCCTGCGCATGATTGTGATATCGGCAGTTTCGCTTCCCTGAATACGATCATCGGCTTTAAACGCTGTGTAGTGGTCGATATTGACAACGAAGAAGTCGTCTGCGTGTTGCTCGAAGATATTGACGTTGAGTCTATAGGCGAGTTCGATAAACTCAATCGGCATGACCTGCTGCTAGTTAAGCGGGCAGATCTTTTACACCCCGATTTCGCTATCACTACCGGTCGGCCTGCTTCGGCAACCGTCCACTAGTCTCGCCGTCGGCACTCTAAGCGCTAAAGCTATTGCGCGAGCGATTTACAAACCACACTAGCGATAACATCACTGGCACTTCTACTAATACTCCCACCACTGTAGCTAGGGCTGCGCCCGAATGTAGTCCGAAGAGTGAGATTGCAACGGCGACCGCTAACTCAAAAAAGTTCGAGGTGCCTATCATGCAAGCTGGCGCCGCCACGGCATAGGGCAGTGCTAAGCGCTTGGCGAGAATGTAGGTCAGCGCAAAAATTCCGTAACTTTGAATCACTAGTGGAATTGCAATGAGCCCGATTGTTTCAGGCTGCGCGATGATGGTTTCCGCTTGCAGGGCAAATAATAGCAGCACCGTAATGAGTAGGCCGACGACAGACCAAGGCTTCAAATTGCCTAAAAAGCGGTTGAGTTTGTTTTCGTCACCGCCTTGGGCGAGTCTATGTCGGGTGTAAGCACCCGCGAGCAATGGCGCTAAGACGTAGAGAATAACGGAAATTAATAGCGTATTCCAGGGGACTGCCACATCCACCATCCCCAGCAGAAAACCCGAGATTGGGGCGAATGCGAACACCATGATCACGTCATTGATCGAGACTTGAACAAGGGTGTAGTTCGGATCTCCTTTGGTCAATTGGCTCCACACAAACACCATCGCGGTGCAAGGTGCAACGCCTAGAAGAATCATCCCCGCGATATATTCCGTAGCGGAGTCTGGGTCTACCCAATCGACGAATACAAACTTAAAAAATAACCAACCCAACAAGGCCATGGTGAAGGGCTTTATCAGCCAATTAACTATGAGTGTCAGTATTAATCCCTTGGGGCTTTTGCCAACATCTTTAATTGAGCTAAAGTCGACCTGCACCATCATTGGGTACACCATCAGCCAAATAAGAACTGCAATGACTAGGTTGACGTGGGCTATTTCAAGCTCGGCGATAAGTGCGAAAAATCCGGGGGCAATACTGCCCAAGGTGATGCCTGCAATAATTGCAATACCCACCCAAACAGATAGGAAGCGTTCGAATAATCCCATAATGACTCTTCTATAGTTTTGCTTGATTGACTCGGGTGCTAACTTGCTCGGCAGTCTCTACCCTTTCTGAGTAGCGATCCACTAAGTATTCTTTATTGTCACGCAATAGTAGGGTGAATTTCATGAGTTCTTCCATGACATCGACAATGCGATTGTAAAAAGGCGAAGCGCGCATTCGGTCTTTGTCATCAAACTCTAGAAAAGCTTTGGGGACGGATGATTGATTAGGGATGGTAAACATTCGCATCCATCGACCGAGAATACGCAGTTGATTCACTGTATTGAAGGATTGCGAGCCGCCGCATACTTGCATGATCGCCAGCGCTTTGCCTTGGGTTGGGCGCACCCCTCCTAAGTTCAAGGGGACCCAATCAATCTGGCTTTTGAAAATGCTGGTCATGGAGCCGTGGCGCTCTGGAGAACACCAGACTTGCGCCTCCGACCACATCATTAACTCGCGTAGCTCTTTGACTTTGGGGTGGAAGTCATCGGCCGTATCAGCCTGAGGTAGGCCGCTAGGATTAAATATCCGAGTTTCGGCGCCCATTTGCTCAAGTAGGCGTGCAGCCTCTTCTGTTACCAAGCGGCTGAACGAGCGTTGTCTAAGAGAGCCATATAGCAACACAATTTTGGGTTTATGCGTCGAGCGATTGCTAGCAAAGCGCGAATGATCTGGAATCTCAAATTGCGTGTTATCGATGTTAGGAAGGGGGGCTTGTGGTGTGCTCACTTATCGCGCTCCGAGAGATGTGAAAGTTAACAATTGTCTGCTAGCTGGCAGCATTTGAGAGTGCCCAAAGCATCAGCAAAGTAGGTGGCATTGTTGCGGGCAGTAGTGTGAATGACATCGATTGCCCAATCCGGTAGATCGGGGTGGATTTTGTAGAACACCCATCGGCCACGGCGTTTGTCTTGCAAGATGCCAGCTTTGCGCAGCTCGGCAAGATGCCGAGAGGTCTTCGGTTGGTCCAGTGCTAACGCGGTCATCAGATCACACACACAGGCTTCTTTGGCTTGTGCGATCAACAAAATGGTCTTCAAACGGGTGTCATCTGCCAAGCATTTATAGAATTTGCAGGGGTTCATAATTCATATATGCGAAATTTAATATATGTGAGAAATCGCATGTATTTAGACGCTTGTCAATCGAAGCGTTTTATAGCACGAGCATTCTCCGGTAGAATGGCGCGCGGTTGCGGTCCCGAGGTGGGAAACTTTCGAATGGGTACGAATTTTAGGTACGAAGCAGGAATTAAGCGGAATGAGTAATAGCACTTTAGTCAAAGAAATCAACAAGCGAAGGACTTTTGCTATCATCTCGCACCCCGATGCTGGTAAAACCACGATCACAGAGAAACTATTGCTGCTGGGCAAGCTCATTCAAAAAGCAGGCACAGTAAAAGGCAAGAAATCGGACCGACATGCAACATCCGACTGGATGGCGATGGAACAGCAGCGCGGGATCTCGGTCACCTCCTCGGTGATGCAGTTTCCCTACCGTGATCGCATGGTGAATTTGCTCGACACCCCGGGGCACGAAGACTTCTCTGAGGATACCTACCGCGTACTCACCGCTGTTGATTCGGCTTTGATGGTGGTTGATGGCGCGAAGGGTGTTGAGGCCCGTACGATTAAATTGATGGAAGTCTGCCGTCTGCGCGATACGCCTATCTTCACCTTCGTGAATAAACTAGACCGTGATACTCGTGACCCTATCGAAGTGCTCGATGAGATTGAGACCGTCCTAGGAATTCGCTGTGCGCCAATCAACTGGCCACTGGGTATGGGCAAGGAGTTCAAGGGGGTTTATAACCTCTACACCGATACCATTCATGTGTATCAACACGGACAGGCCGATCGCCTACCCGATGATGTGCAAATTAAAGGCTTAGACAGCCCAGAGGCGCGCAAACTGCTTGGCGCCTACACAGAAGATATGCAGATGGAGATTGAGTTGGTGCGAGGTGCGAGCAATCAATTCGATCTTGAAGAGTATCGTGCTGGGCGCATGACCCCAGTGTATTTTGGCACGGCATTAGGGAATTTCGGGGTGCGCGAGATGCTCGATGAGTTCGTCGAGTGGGCGCCGGCACCACTGGCGCGCGATACACAAACGCGCACAGTTGCCCCTACTGAAGAGAAATTCACAGCGTTTGTTTTTAAAATTCAAGCCAATATGGATCCTAACCACCGTGACCGCATCGCATTCCTGCGGGTGTGTTCCGGTAGTTATAACCGTGGCATGAAAGTGTCGCACACGCGCCTGAACAAAGAGGTACGCGTCAGCGATGCGGTGACGTTCTTGGCCGGTGAGCGTGAACAGGCAATCGAGGCAGTATCTGGTGATATTCTTGGTTTTCATAACCATGGCACTATCCAAATTGGGGACACCTTTACAGAAGGGGAGAGCTTGCGCTTCAAAGGCATTCCGCATTTTGCGCCAGAACTGTTCAAGCGTATCCGCCTAAAAGACCCATTGAAAATGAAGCAACTGCAAAAGGGGCTGAAGCAACTGTCAGAAGAAGGCTCTGTGCAGGTATTCATGCCTTTCAAAAATAACGACTTGATAGTCGGCGCCGTTGGGGTGCTCCAGTTTGAGGTGGTCGCCTTCCGTCTCAAAGACGAATACAAGGTCGATTGCATTTATGAGCCTGTGAGTGTTTACAGTGCTCGGTGGGTCACTAGTAAGGACCCAGCGAAGTTACAAGAGTTTCGCAAGAAGGCCTATGACAACATCTCCATCGATGGTGGTGAGCATCTGACTTATCTAGCTCCTAGCCGGGTCAACTTGTCTTTAATGGAAGAGCGTTGGCCAGATATTGAGTTCCACGCCACTCGTGAGCATTAATCCAGAATTTTTAGAGAGTCAGCATGCAATTTAAAGTACATAACAAAGATGGCGCTGCAAGGCGCGCGACGCTAAGTTTTCCTCGCGGCGAGGTCCAGACCCCTGCTTTTATGCCCGTGGGGACTTATGGCACAGTGAAAGGGATGACTCCTGCGCAAGTCAAAGATACCGGCGCCGAAATTCTACTAGGAAATACTTTCCACCTTATGTTGCGCCCTGGCACGAAGATTGTTCGCCAACACGGTGGCCTGCATGAGTTCATTGGGTGGGATAAGCCAATACTGACAGATTCGGGAGGCTTTCAAGTCTTTAGCCTCGGCGATATGCGCAAAATCACTGAAGAGGGGGTGCGGTTTCGTTCGCCCGTCGATGGCGCGCAAGTGTTTCTTGGTCCTGAATCTGCCATACAGGTGCAGCAGGAGCTTGGCGCTGACATTATTATGCAGTTTGATGAGTGCACGCCGTATCCGGTAAGCGAGAAAGAGGCGGAAGACTCGATGAACTTGTCTCTGCGCTGGGCTTTGCGCTGCAAGCAGGCCCATGGTGACCATCCATCGGCATTGTTCGGAATTGTGCAAGGGGGGATGTACCCCGCACTGCGAGTGCAATCTTTGAAAGCCTTGGCAGCGATGGATTTCGACGGCTATGCCATTGGAGGCTTGTCGGTAGGTGAGCCCAAAGAGGAGATGATCAAGGTCTTGGATTTGATTGCGGATGAGATGCCCGCTGACAAACCGCGTTATTTGATGGGGGTCGGGACGCCTGACGATATCATCCAAGCCGTTGTGCGAGGCATCGACATGTTCGATTGTGTGATGCCAACGCGAAATGCACGGAATGCACACCTTTTTACGAGTAAGGGCTTGGTGCGTCTTCGCAATGCGCGTTACAAGGATGATACGGGACCGTTAGACGCGCAATGTGATTGTTATACTTGTAAGAACTTCAGTGTTGCCTACTTACATCACCTAGATAAATGTAAGGAAATGTTAGGGGCGCAGCTCAATACAATTCACAATCTGCGCTACTACCAAAAACTGATGCAAGGTTTGCGTCAGGCTATAGAACAGGGTAGATTGAGCGCCTTTATTGAGGGCTACTATGCCGATCAAACGGCCAGTGAGCCAACTGATAACGCCCAGTAAATCGCGAAATATGGCCAGAGGGACGCTTGAATTGCCCTCAAATGGCCCCACAATAGATCACCACACAACTAAAGAGAATTAACATGGACTTTTTCATTAGCGCAGCATACGCGCAAGACGCAGCCCCACAACAAAGCGTGACTTTCAATATCTTATTCATAGGTGGAATGTTTGTCCTGTTCTATCTGATTCTTTGGCGTCCGCAGTCAAAGCGTGCCAAAGAGCATAAAGAATTAGTGTCGGCATTGGCCAAAGGCGATGAGGTGCTTACTAGTGGTGGCTTGCTAGGCAAGGTTACGAAAGTGACTGATGACTATGTAACGCTACAAGTGGCCGAAGGTGTAGAGCTAAGCATGCAAAAAGCATCAGTGGCTGCTGCGCTTCCAAAAGGCACTATTAAATCTATTCAGTAACCGCGTCATTCAGGCGCAGTTTGGCGCCTCCTAATAAGAGTTGAGATCGATGCTGAACAAATTCCCTCTTTGGAAAAACCTGCTTGTTGTTTTTGTGGTGATATTGGCGGCGATCTATTCCGCTCCCAATCTATACCCCGATGACCCTGCGGTTCAGATTAGCCACGAAGACCAGGACATCTCAGAGTTCGATATCGGTATGATTACCGATGCTTTGCGCGCTGAAGGAATCGAGTATTTCGGCGACACTGTCGATGGCCGTACAGGTTTAGTTCGGTTTAATAATCTTGAGGATCAATTGCGCGGCAAGGCGGTCATTGAGCAAACGCTAGGTGGGGGGTATTTCACTGCTTTGAACCTTGCCCCTACGACTCCGGGTTGGTTGCAGGCGATCAATGCCGGCAAGATGAGTTTGGGGCTGGATTTACAAGGTGGTGTGCATTTCTTGATGGAAGTAGACATGGATGCAGCGCTTGAGCGACGCATGGAAAACAATGTCAGCACCATTCGTCAGTTGCTGCGCAGTGAGAGAATTCGTTCACGTTCTTTATCTTTAGATAACCCCAATCTTATCGTTGCTCGTTTCCAAGACGAAGAGTCTCGATCCCAAGCGCGTTCTTTAGTGCGTGAAAATTTTGCTGACTTGCAAACAATTAATCGCGAGCAAGGCGACACGTATATTTTGGAGATGAGTCTTTCTGACGCCGATATCTTGCAATTGCAACGAGACACGATCGCAGCAAACAAGACGACAATTCTCAATCGTGTCGACTCCTTAGGGGTTTCAGAGCCAGTTGTGCAGCAGCAAGGGTCTAATCGCATCGTTGTTGAGCTTCCTGGCGTTCAGGATACCGCGCAAGCTAAGCGCATTTTACAGCGTATCGCGACATTGCAGTTTCACTTAGAAGCGGCGCCAGGTGCCCCTTCTACTTCCTATACGACTTATGAGTATCAAGGTCAGTTGGTTGATGTGAGTAATGATGTCATTTTACAAGGCGATCGCGTGAGTAATGTGCGCTCAGCTTTGGATCAGCAAGGCCTTCCACAAGTTGTAATTAACCTTGATGCGCAAGGTGGTGAGCAGTTTAGCCGAGTCACACGTGACAATATCGGAACGCTCATGGATATCGTACTGAGCGAAACCAAAACTCGTAGTGAGTTCATCCCCGGTGAAAACGGTGAGATGATCGAGCAACAAGAAACCTATGAAGAAAAGCGTCTAATCAGTCATGCGGTTATTCGTGCTGCTTTAGGGCGAGAGTTTGTAATTACTGGTCTTAGCACCACTGAAGCCAACGAGCTTTCCTTGTTGATTCGCTCTGGTGCGCTCGCCGCGCCGATGTATTTTGTTGAGGAACGCACGCTTGGCCCAAGCTTGGGTGCAGAGAATATTAGACAGGGCACCCAGGCGGTCTATTTAGGCTTTGGTTTAGTGTTGATCTTCATGGTGTTCTATTACCGCTTGTTTGGATTGGCTGCCAATTTGGCGTTGGCTGTAAACGTATTGCTGTTGATTGCCATCATGTCGATTATCTCAGCGACACTGACCTTGCCGGGCATCTTCGGTATTGTGTTAATCGTGGGGATGGCGGTGGATGCCAATGTGCTTATCTTTACGCGGATACGCGAAGAGCTCGCAGCAGGGCTGTCGCCGCAAGGGGCCATCGCGCAGGGTTTCAATCACGCATTTAGCACCATTGTCGATGCTAATGTGACGACATTGTTAGTCGGGGTTGTGCTGTTCTCAATCGGCACCGGGCCAGTGAAAGGCTTTGCCGTTACTTTGATGATTGGTATCGCAACCTCGATGTTCACGTCGATTATTGTAACGCGCGCCATCGTAAATCTGATGTATGGCGGTCGTAAAGTGACTGAATTGTCTATTGGTAAATATGCGTGACATAAGCGCCTTTTTGGCGGCTAGTCTACGAAACAACATGTAAAAAGTAGGTGCTGGAGCAAAGTATGTCCATATTTGGAAGGCAATTTGATTTCATGAGCTTGGCGAAACCTTTCGGGATTGCCTCAATCGTGTTTATTGTTATATCCGTAGGCTCGTTAGTGATTAACTCCCTAGAATTTGGGTTGGATTTCACAGCGGGAACCCTCGTTGAGGTTGGCTACTCAGAGCCCGTTGCTGTCAGTGAAGTGAGTGAGCAATTGCGTAACGCTGGCTATGCAGATGCACAGGTTGTGGCGTTCGGCTCCGATCAAGATGTGCTTATTCGTCTGCCGGTCGATGACACTGTAAGCCAGGAAGAGATGGCAAATAATCTCGTGACTCTCGGGGACGATATTCTGGCCTCATTGAGCCAAGGCACGAACGCTGAGTTGAGCATTAACCGTTTGGAATTTGTTGGTCCTCGTGTGGGGGAGGAGCTTGCCGAAAGCGGCGGTATGGGCTTGTTGGTGGCACTTGGCATTGTAATGATCTATGTTGCAATTCGCTTCCAATCGAAATTCGCACTGGCAGCCGTTGCGGCCTTGTTTCATGACGTGATACTCACATTAGGGATCTTCTCGCTTTTCGGCCTGCAATTTGACTTGACTGTATTGGCTGCTTTGTTGGCAATCATCGGTTACTCCATCAACGACACCATCGTTGTGTTTGACCGAATCCGTGAAAACTTCCGGGTGATGCGTAAGGGCACGCCTTACGAGTTGATCAACCTCTCCTTGAACCAAACCTTAAGCCGCACGATCATTACGGCGATGACGACGCAGTTGGTTGTGTGTGCCATGTTGGTGATGGGCGGGGAATCGATCAAAGGCTTTGCGATCGCATTAACACTGGGTATTGTAATCGGAACCTATTCGTCGGTTTACATTGCCTCAAGCTTGCTCTTGTACCTCAAAGTGACAAAAGAAGATTTGATGGTACCTGTCAAAGAAAACGTCGAAGAGTCAATGCCTTAATAAAATGAGCCCTAGGTGCAAGGTAGTAGCGTAAGCGCTTCTTGCACCGCTGGGTCTGTAGCGACAATCGCGCGCTGCTCCTCTAAAACATTAGCCAGTATTTCCATACTTGTTAATGGATTCGCTAGAACTACACGCAAAACAACAATCGGTTCACGAGCATATTGCTTTGGGTTGAGCTGGGTACGTGACACGAATGAAAGGCCGCGTCCACGTTGGGTTTTTTGAATAAGCTTGGTGATGCGATTGAGTTGTTTATTGGTTTGCTGGCGCACCTCGATGTCTGCACTTGCAAGTCCTAGCTTGGCCTGTTCAGGCAGATATCGATAGGTCAGAATATTCAGCTCTGGCTCTGAGATCAGTTCAAAATCATCCGCCTCACGGATCATCTGCGCAAATGCTTTCGCTTTCGCAATCCCCTCGTCAATTAATAACTCATAGCCGCCTTTGGCGATAATGTGCAGCCCTGCATGAACAAGTATCGCCATGCCGGGTCTCGAGCCCTCGACGCTATGACTGCCAAGGTCTTTGGAGCCCTTGCGAATAATATATTCGGCATGGTGTTCAACACTGGCTAATGTTTCGGGTTTTTTGAATACACAAAGCCCGGCCCCCATCGGCACATATAATTGCTTGTGGGCGTCGATCGTCACCGAATCTGCGCGTTCGATGCCTTTTAACAAAGGGCGGTGTTGACGGGAGAATAGGGTTGGGCCGCCCCACGCTGAGTCCACATGAAAATGCACGTTTTGCGCTTGTGCGATATCGGCAATCGCGTCGAGCGGGTCGACGCTGCCGGTCTCGGAAGACCCCGCCACTCCGACAATCGCCATAACACGGCTGCCGTCTTTGTGCAGTTGCGCGCATTTTTGCTCTAAGACATCAGGGCGGATACGGTTTCTGCCATCAGTTTCGATGGCGATGAGATTGCGTCGTCCAATTCCTAAAATATCAGCCGCTTTGGCAAGGGAGTAATGGCCGCGCTCTGAAACTAGGATGGCTAAGGACTTGTAAGCATAGTGATTCAAGCCTGCAGCGAGCCCTTCTTGCGCAATACCCGCAAAGCCTTCGCTAGGGCGCAGAACAGTGTTGCGAGCCGCCCAGAGCGCTGTGAGATTGGCGATGGTGCCTCCCGAACAGAAACTGCCTAAGGCGTGGGAAGAATTGTGCATCCACGTCTCATAGTACTGTGAGTCGCGTTGGTAGACTAAGTGGTGAATCATGCCCAGCACTTGTCGCTCCAGGGGCGTAAAAGCCTTGGAGGTCTCCACCTTCACTAGGTTTTGGTTCAACGCGGTCATGATGCGCGATAGCGGCAGCATGAAATACGGTAGAGCCGAGGCCATATGCCCGACAAAGCTCGGCGAAGCGATATGCACTGATTGCGCTACGACCTTGTCGAGTAAAAACTCGATTTGGTCTGATACAAAACTGGGCTCCTGCGGAATAAACGGGTTGGAGAAGTCTTTTTCTATTTGTGCAAGGTCGCGCTCAGCAGCAACGATATGCTCCTGAAGGAAGCCGGTAAGGTTTTGGGAGATCGACTGGTCGATCTTGCCAAGAGTCGAGTCTGGGGCTTCTGGGACGGTAAATATTCGGTAGAGGCTGTCTAAGCTAGCCTCTGCCAACTTCTTCTGTTCAGTCATTGTTAGCGCTTATTAGGGCAAGGGGGAGGCAGTATAGTGCAATTGTCCCAGTAGTGAAATCTACCCCGAATGTCCACTGTATATTGCTTTGACAATCGCTACGGCTGAATTAGTATAGGCTCACAATTGCAGAAATATTTCGTTACGATGAAGGTCTTATACAGCGTTCATCCTTGAACTTAGGGACATGAAGTCAGTGCCATTACCGCCATTGCGCCACATTATCTGGGTATGCCTGCTATTTTTTGGCAGTTTCACGGTATTGCAAGCGCAGGACTTGCCAAGGCCTCCTGAATTAGAGCCTGCTATTAAATTTTGGACCCGAGTGTACACCGAGGTCGATACCGATCATGGTTTTCTGCATGACTCCAATAATCTAGCGGTAGTCTATCAAAGCGTCGAATACGACCGCCCCCTTATCGAGCGTCAACGCTCACAGATTCAAGATGCCTTGAAAGTGCTGGCGACAGGCAAGCGCACAGGCCTAAGCAGTGAGCAACAGCGTGTCTTGCAACTTTGGCCAAGGGGTACTAGCGATGCCACATTCGGCGAGGCGGCCAATAATGTGCGCTTCCAGTTAGGGCAGTCCGATCGTTTTGTCGAAGGGCTTATTCGCTCGGGTGCTTATCGCTCCCATATTGAGAGTGTCATTCGGGCAAAAAATTTACCAATAGAGCTAGGGGCGCTTCCCCACGTAGAGTCTTCTTTCCACCCTGGTGCCTATTCGAGCGTTGCAGCGGCAGGGATGTGGCAGTTTATGCGGGCTACTGGTCAACGTTTTATGCGTATCGACCATATCGTCGATGAGCGTATGGACCCCTATACGGCAACCTATGCAGCCATGAGTTTGCTCGAATATAACTATCAAATCTTAGGCACTTGGCCTTTAGCCTTAACAGCCTACAACCACGGTACAGGCGGAATGAGCCGTGCGGTGCGAGAAACAGGTACCAACAAGATTGAAGAGATTATCGCCAATTACAAAGGGCGTAATTTTGGTTTTGCGTCACGTAATTTTTATCCACAATTCTTAGCCGTACTCGATGTGGAGCGACAGGCACAAACACTTTTTGGTGTCTTGCAGCTAGACCCAAGCCCAGAGTATGCAGAATTTGAGCTTGATGCCTATGTCGAGGCACAAGTCTTGGCGGATGCCCTTGGAGTAACCTTGGAGCATTTGAAGTTCGATAACCCAGCCCTGCGTCCGGTAGTGTGGGATGGGGGAAAACGTATCCCGAAAGGCTTTACCGTCAAAGTGCAGAAAGAGCAGCTCAATGGCTCAATTGACCAGCTCTTGGCGCAGGTGCCAAGCAGCGAACGGTATAATATTCAGACTCCGGACATCGCCTATGTCGTGCAAAAAGGCGATAGCATGTCGGCAATCGCGCGCCGTTTTAAGACTTCCGTGGCGGCAATTTCGGCATTGAATCAAATTCGCGATAGTCATCGAATATCGATAGGTCAGCGCTTACTACTGCCGCAGGATACAGCTGCCGGCACTGGGCAAAGCTCTGCACAGATAGCGGCCGCGGCAAGTAGTCAAGGCAGTGAAACGGCGGCAACTACTAGCACGCGCAGCACAACTGAGTCTTATTCGGTTCGCAGAGGTGATACCTTGTCGCGAATAGCCCGGCGATTTGGCTTAACTGAGCGCGCCCTTTTGCAAGCCAATGACATTGATCACCCTGATTTATTATTTCCTGGTCAGCAGTTGCGCGTCCCGAGCGATGCCCCCCCTGCAACGCAGCCGGTAGTTTATGTTGCCGCGCAGGAGCCAGTGGTTCAGCCTCAGCCCCAAGAAGTCGCTGCGGTTGAGCAAACACTTGAACCCCTTGTGATCGAAGAGTTAATGCCGCCATTGAGTGAAAGCAGCGATGCCACCCAGGAGGCATCGAATACATTGGCGGGCGATGAACTGGCCTTGGCTTTGGACTCTCCACAAAGCATTGCGGAGCAAAGTGCGCAAGCAGTCGAAGATCTAGCCGCTGACCCATCGGATTATAGCGTGGCAGAGAATCATTCAATCGAGATTCAAGCTTCTGAGACGCTAGGGCATTACGCGGATTGGTTGGGCGTGAGTACGTCGCAGCTGCGCAGTTTGAACCGGCTTGGCAGAAATTCAGCGGTAGTCATTGGTCGCCGCTTGAATCTGGATTTCTCCAACGTCAGTGTGCAGGAGTTCGAACTTAAGCGACGACAATTCCATCTTGAAGAGCAACAAGAATTTTTCCGACAGTACCGCATTGAGAATGTGGACGAATACAAAGTCGCAGCAAACGATAATATTGCTAATCTTGCACGGCGCAAATATTCAGTGCCAATGTGGTTATTACGTCAATACAACCCCACACTTAATTTTAGGCAAGTGCAGATCGGGCAGACCGTTATGTTTCCAGTGTTAGAGCCCGTTGCGGCCGAATCCGAAGCGGGCGCTGGAGCTTAATTACTCCTCGATCCCAGCGATCGCATCGGATAACAGGCTCACTCCTAAGGCGTATTTAAACGAAGGGTTGTAGCGCAGCAGTGAGCAGAAGTTGCGGTAGACTAAATACCCTTTGTCATCGCCTTCGTCGCCAATAATTAAGGCAGCGGGAAGTGGGCGGGTAGGAAGGTCGCTGCCATCGGCTTTACGAACACCAAGTTCCTGCCAATCATTCAAATCTCGCCAAACCCCCATTGTCGTGTAACGCCGGCAACTTGCATCAGGAGAGAGGCCGGTGTTTTGTGGTGCTGGTAGCGATTGTTCGCCGCCCGGTGGCAAGCTCACCACTCGGCCCCAGGTTTGATTATCTTGCCAACCTGTCGATTTCAAATAGTTAGCAACAGAACCAATGACATCTGGCCCCATATTCCATAAGTCTCGTTTGCCATCGCCGTCTTGGTCTACCGCAAGGCGCAAATAACTGCCTGGCATAAACTGTGGCGCGCCAAGCGCCCCTGCCCAAGAACTCTTCATTTCATCAACGCTAGCGTAGCCTTTATCGACAATTTCGAAGGCTGCGAATAATTCATTACGAAACTGGTCGCCGCGACGTGAGTCATAGGCCAGTGTCGCGATCACATTGAACAAAGGCTCAGTAATCGGGAAGGTGCCGTAATTACTTTCCATCCCAAGAATGGCGGCAACGAAGCGAGCTTGGACGTTGTGGGCATTGGCTGCGCTATTGATCATTTCGCCTTGTTCTGCGAGCAGTTCGCGTCCCATCTCGACACGGCGATCGCTGACTCGCTCTAAGTAATTTGCGTAAGTCTGTACAAATTCGGCCTGATTGCGATCGGCCTGAATAACGCGGCGCTGGGGTTCTATCGTAGGAATGATGCTGTCCAGAGTGGCTGCACTGATGCCACGTTCAAGCGCCTCGATGCGCAAATCACCAAGCCAAGCTTGGAATGCGGCGCTTTCTTCGGCCTCTGAAGCTTCAGGCGCGACTTCTTCTTGCGCATAAGTCAGGGCTGCTGCCAGTGTGCTTAGGGCAAATAAACTACTACGGACTACGTTCATGAACACTCCACAATATCGATCAGGCTGTGTAAGCCACTAATTCTACTTGGCAAGACTTTAGCCTCGAACGCGGTGACAGTCCAAGGTTTTTTCGACCTTTACTTGCGGCATTTAGGCTTGCTCAGCGCTGACTCGAACAGTGCCGCATAGCTTTGCCGTAATTGGCTCTGGCGAAACCGCTGCGTATCGACTCCAGGAAGGGCTTGCGAGTTGTTCTTGCGTGTAGCCCAGTCCTGTAAAACGCTAACGGCACTGTTCACCGTCGAGTCTAGGTCGCTTGAATGCCTGTAGCAGTTTCGCTCACTAAGGTATTCTGGGTAGACCAGACGATTAGGCGCCAAAGGTGCGCAACCTAGTGCGGCCGCCTCGAGTACCGAGAGCCCTTGAAAATCGTGATCAGCAGTACTTAGTGCTACATCGGCAGAGGCTAGGCAATGATGATAGTCGCTCTCGTTCTCTAAATAGGCATCGATGCCTGGGCTTATTCCTGTATCGGCATAATATTGATGCAAGATGCTTTGCAGTTGCGTCATCGCATCAGGGGTGAAGCGAAAGCGCTGACCGAGTAGGTGCAAACGAAAGCGAGTATTGCGCTGCGCTAACTGTTGCACAATCGCTAATAATAGATCCGGCCCCTTGTCGTATTCCCAACGATGGTTCCAAACAATCTCTAATACACTACGATCGGCATTGCGTTGCGCGGAAGTGGTGGTGTAGACCTCTTCGCAAAGCGGAACCGGGAGTATCAACGCCTTATCCACGCATTCTAGAAGCCCATTGGGCACGTAATCGGGTAGCTTCTTCAGCAGCGCTTGAGCGCCTTGTCGAAAGCTGTCGCGATTATAGGCACTGTTAAACACTAATTGATCAGCACATAGCGCCGTATAGAGGCTGAGTATCTGTGGTTCCACACGGTTTATCGCTTTGGCATTTGGGTTGGGGTTGTCAGGGTAGGCAAACTGATTTTCGTGGTAATACACAATGTTCGGGATTTGACTGAGTTGCGGAACAAAACCGCGTAGTGCCGACAAGTCGCTCATTGAGGTGCTAAGCAAGAAGTCATAGTTGTCAGTTAAGGCGTCGCGGTGGTTAAATGCCCAAGTCACACTGTTGCCCCGTACACGCCAAGGAAAGTGCCGTGCGGGCAATGTCAGCTCTTTCCATGCAATGGCTGGAAACATTAATTTAAGATTGTTGCGCCAAGCGCGATGGCTTTGGGCGTCGTATGCAGAAAGTAGCAATGCGCGCATAGTGGGTATTACATGCAGGAAAAAATGCAATCTAACGATCTGGCGATGCTGGGTCAATCTCCCGAGTCTTTATTGGCCCAACTTCCTGAGCGGATTAGTTCGCCACTGCAACGTTGGCGATATGAGAAAGCTGAAGCTATTGCCGTGCAGGATCACTTAGGCACGCAATACACCTACGAGCAATTGGCAGAGCAAGTGCACACCAGTGCGTCCCAACTACTTGCTCTTGGGGTTGAAGAAGGTGACCGAGTACTGTTAATCAACGAAAACTGTGTGCAGTTATTGATTTGGTTATTGGCCACTAGCGAGATCGGCGCGATTAGTGTGGTCGTCAATGCGCGTTTAGCTGCTAACGAGATTGCTAGAATCCGTGCGCACTGCGAGCCTAAGCTGAGTGCATACTTCTTGCATTCCTCTGCCGCTAAGAGACACTTCGATACGCTGGCAATGACGGGCGATGCGCAAGTGCTCGCTGAAGAGTCAGGCAGTGTTGGGGTCGTGATTGCTCCACAGGCCCCTACAGCGCTTGTGCAGGACGATTTGCCCCCCGCTGATAGAGTGTGCGTCATGATTTATACGACTGGCACGACAGGCGACCCTAAGGGGGTGATGCTCACGCATCGCAATATGCTTTATGTGGCGGCCGTGACGAGCGTGCTACGAGGCATGAATGCCGATGACCGAATTTACGGTGTATTGCCTCTATCACATATCTTCGGTCTATCAGCCGTGTTTCTTGCGACTCTGTATCGTGGGGCGCAACTCATTCTCGCCGACCGTTTTGATGCCGCAGATAGTCTAAACACTCTAAAAGAGAAAAAAATCACGGGAATGATGGGGGTTCCCACGATGTTTGCGCGTTTTTTAGAGTATTGCCGTGCCCAGAACATAGGGCCTGATGCGATGCCACGTTTGCGTTTTCTATATGCCGGCGGTGCGCCACTGGACCCAACAATTAAACGAGAAACAGAAGCCTTGTTTGGCCTAACACTGCTCAACGCTTATGGAATGACAGAAAGTGGGCCGACAATTTGCCAAGTGCGTTGGGACGAACGTTTAGGCAATTGCAGTGTCGGTCGTCCATTACCAGGTTTGGAGATACGCTTAATCGGAGCGCACGGCAAACAGGTCAGCGAGGGGGAGGTTGGCGAGCTGCACGTGCGTGGCCCAAATGTGATGCGGGGTTATTTTAAGAACCCGCAGGAGACTGCCTTAGCAATTGATGCAGATGGGTTTCTCAATACCGGAGATCTAGTGCGTCAAGATGAGCAGGGCAATATCCATATCGCCGGGCGCAGCAAAGAGTTGATCATTCACTCTGGGTTTAATGTCTATCCGCCAGAGGTGGAAGCAGTCATCACTCAACATAGCGATGTGCTAGTGTGCGCCGTGGTTGGGGAGAGCATTGATGGCAATGAGGAAGTCATGGCGTATGTGCAAACTAAGTCCAATAGCGCGTTGACCGGTGATGAGTTGCAGGCCTTTATAAAGCCGTTTCTCTCGCCTTATAAAAGGCCAAAAGAAATTGTATTTCTCGAGCAACTGCCAGCGGCACCATCGGGAAAGGTGTTAAAGCATCAGCTGCGAGGAGTACGTGCCTAAAATGATCTATAGAGCGAAAAGGGGGTGGGTATGAAGTTACACGGATTTGCGATCAGCAATTACTACAATATGGTAAAGATGGTGCTGCTAGAAAAGGGCATGGCTTTTGAAGAGGTGCTCACAACTCCATCGCAAGAGTCGAGCTATTTAACAAAGAGCCCCATGGGCAAAGTACCATGCCTTGAAACGGAGCAGGGGTATTTGACCGAAACCGCCGTGATCATGGAGTACCTAGAGGATTTGGGAGAGGGGCCATCACTTTTCCCCGATGATGCTTTTCAGCGCGCACGGGTGCGTGAAATCATCCATTACCTTGAAATTTATATAGAATTACCGGCGCGTGAGCTCTACGGTGATGCCTTTTTCTCGCGGCCTGCCGATGAAGAGTTGAAAGCGCGTGTGCGTAAAAAATTAGAGCGAGGCTTGCAAGCCTTAGAGCAAATTACCCCCGATAGCGCCTACTTCAGTGCCGAACAGCTCAGTTATGCCGATGTGTTCTATTATTTCACCATGACGGTGTTTGCACGCATGGCGAAGATTTCATTGAATTGGGATGCTTACAATGAAGTGCCCAAACTAAGGGAGCGGATAGAGCGTCTTGCACAGCGAGAGTCTGTGCAGAAAATTCATGCCGATCAAAAAGCAGGGGCATAAAGGTGAAACCTCAGCCCGCTAGCACTGTCGTGCTTGTTCGGCAGGCTATTAATGATATTGAGGTCTTGTTATTACTGCGTAGTCGACAATTAGTGTTTAACAGCGGGGAGTGGGTGTTTCCTGGGGGGCGAATCGATGTGGCCGATTATCCCGACTCCGCTTGTGAACAGGAATACCAGGCGGCACTTAACGCGGCGGTACGAGAGACGCAAGAGGAAGCGGGGATCCGAATTGAACCCGCTGGGCTGCGGCATATTGCGCATTGGACCACACCGGCAGGTTATCCGCGAAGGTTTTCGACTTGGTTCTTCTTAGGCTTGTTGGAAGAACAAGTGAACATAGAGGTTGATCAACAAGAAATTGTCGATTTTTGTTGGCGCACGCCTCGCAGCGCCTTGCATGCTAGCCAAAGCGGGGAGATTAAACTCCCTGAACCCACCTTAGAAACACTTCGTAGTATCGCGCAATTTCGTGACATTCAAACCCTGCACAGCGCCATAGCGCAGCGCCCTGTGCACGTTTTTCCTGAACACTCCCCTGATTACCCTAAGCACTGCATTCGGCGTTAACGAAAGACTTGCTCGTTGCTTGCGGTCTACCAATGAGTAGCCGCGCTCGAGAGTCATTTGGAGCCTGTCTAAGGACTGTTGTCCGCTTTCTCAATATTGCTATAAGTTGAGCGTATGGTGCTGTGATAGGCACTTGCTTTTATTGCGTTGTTAATGGGATAGTTGAGCAATCCGTGGGGTTGTTAGCCCAGTATTGGGGCGGGACTTATTTAGGCGAGTGAGGCATCAGAACTGGCGATAATCAATTAATTGTATAAGCAAGAAGATTTCCTATGGCTTCTCCAACTCTCGAAAATTTGCGTCAAACACTAAAAACAATACGACGCCGCCGTAATCGGCTCTATGTGTTGCAACATGCAAGCATTGCGCTTTCAGGCTTAATCGCTTTTGCTCTTGCCTTAAGTGGCATCGAAGCGTGGTGGAGCCCGTCCCGCTCGGGCGATATTTTATTATTCGTTTCACTAGTCGCAGGCGTTATTGTCGCGCTTTACTATCTGCGCAATCGCTTAGGCAAAATGCAGTCCGATGATCGTAGTCTGGCGCAGTTTGTTGAAGGCAAAATTCCTGACTTAGAACAACGATTGATGACATCGTTGGAATTCACTAGCGATGATAATGCATCGCATACCCGTGGTGTGTCGCAACAGTTTGTGCGTCAGTTATGGGAAGACGCGCAAGATCACATTAAAGAGCAACAGGCCCGCGTCGACCAAGTCGTCGATGCGCGTATTTCGTGGGCCTCTTTCGCTGCAGCTTTTGCCGTAATGGCGGTTGCGGTTTCGATACTGTTTTTATCAGAAATTATGTTGTCAGCTGCTAGCCGCTTAGTCTGGCCTTTTACTGCTGAGCCTGATGCGCCTGTAGCGGTTGAGCAAGTTCCTCAGGAAATTCTCATTAGTGTTGAACCTGGTGACATAGCGATGCAGAGGGGCGAAACAGCCACAATTGTCGCGCGTGTCACCAATGCGACCCCTAGCGAAATTCAATTGCGCGTGCAAAGCGACAACGTTAACTGGCGTGAGTTGAGCATGCCCCAAGACGGCAGCGGTAGTGATAGTGCCAGTTACAGTTATTTCCTGCCTTCAGTCCAAGAAGACTTAGTTTACTACGTCAATTTTGAGCAAAACGGTGAGCAGCGTTCGGAGCAGTTCCGGATCAGTCTTTACGATTTGCCAAAAGTCGAACAGATCGATGTTGCTTATGAGTATCCAACTTATACGGGCATTGAGAATAACAGCGAAGAAGATGCGGGCGATATGTTGGTGCCAGAGGGCACTGAGGTAGAGCTATTGGTCACCTTTAATAAGCGTATTGAAACGGCAACGATCGATTTTCAAGAAGGTAGCGAGTATGAAAGTATCCCATTGGAGATCGACGGCTCAGTAGGCCGAGCGCGATTTGCTGTCGCTGGCGATGGGGTTTATCACATTAATGCTCGCGACTTTGAAGATTTAGAAAGCCAAAACCCTTTCGACTATTACATTCGCTCTATCGCCGATATGCCGCCAGAGCTTACCTTGAAAAGCCCAGGTCGAGATCAAGATGTGATGCCACTTGAAGAGGTGGTTTTGTCAGTTGAGGCTAACGACGACTACGGGCTTAGCCAATTTGCCCTGCACTATAATGTAGTGGGCGAAGATGAAGTCGCCGTCGATTTCTTGCCGGAAGAACAGACTCGCAACATCGATGGCAATGAGCTTATTTATCTAGAGGATATGGGCGTTGCTCCTGGGGATTTTGTCAGCTATTACCTCACCCTTGCCGATAACAACGCGTTGGCTGGCCCTGCCGAAGTTGTATCCGATATTTATTTCTTACAGGTCATCCCAACGGATCAAGAGTTTCGGCGCTCACAAGGGCAAGGGGGCGGGCAGGGCGGCGCGCAAGGCGGTGGCGAAAGCAGTGCCTTGGTCACTTTGCAGAAAGACATTATTGCCGCGACTTGGAAATTGCGTAATCAAGGTCTAGATGTTGACCCAGCACAATTTAGCGATGACGTCCGTATTATTGCTGAATCTCAGGCTGAGGCAACCACACGGGCGAGACAATCGATTGATCGATTGGCCGAACGCCTTAATTTTTCCGATGATAGCTATGACAATGCCGTGCTGAATTTGCAGCAGGCGATCGAACAAATGAATGAAGCAATAACAGAGCTGCAAAAGGAACAAGTGACAAGCGCACTGAAGCCCGAGCAGGTAGCGTTGCAATATATTTTAAAAGCGGAAGCCGATATTAACCGTACCGATGTAAGCACGCAGCAAGCAGGCGGTGGTGGCGGTGGCGGTGGTGCGCAGCAAGAACGCGAAGATTTACGCGAATTGTTCGAGATGGAAATGGGGCAGCTAGAGAACCGCTATGAAACGCCTAATAATCGTTCCGGTGGTGGGGGGCAGGCATCTGAAGAGTCCAATAAGCTTGAAGAACTTGCGCGGCGTCAAGAAGGATTAACCCGCGCGCAACGCGATCTGGCTAGGCGTATGGAGCAGATGAATGAAGAGCAGCGTCGCAGAGAGCTGGAACGCCTTCAACGTGAGCAAGAGCAGTTAAGCCAAGAAGTTGCACAATTGTCGCAGCAACTTTCGCGAAGACAAGGCCAGCAGAGTCAGCAACAGCAGCAAGGTCAACAGGGGCAGCAAGGTCAACAGGGACAACAAGGTCAGCAGAATGGGCAGTCCTCACAAAGTGGACAATCGCAAGTGGCTGGCGGTGACAGTGCGGCCTCAGAGAATCAAAGTCAGTTAGAGCGTGCGGCACAACAGATGGCCGAAGCGGCCCAAGCCCAAACCCCTGCGCAAGCAGCGGCACGAAGTCAAAGAGCATTGGAAAGCTTGCGTGAACAACAGCGGCAGTTGAACGAAGAGCAAACTAGCTCGGTAAGTCAGCTCGCTCAGAATGTTGTACAGCGTGGAGAGCAATTGATTCAAGAGCAGCGCGAATTGCAACAAGACTTGCAGGCAGCTAATCGCCAACAAGGTTTAGGGCAAACACGTGAAACGGCTCGTGAAGATGCGCAACTGCAAGAATTGTTGGCGACTCAGCAGCAGCAGCGCCGAGAAATCGACGAAATCGAAAAAATGCTACGCGCCATTATTGCAAGGGGTGAGAACGAAGATCAGCAATTGCTCTCTCGTGCGCAACAGGCCAGTCGGGCAATTCGTTCTATTCGAGAAGAGATGAATACCAGTGGACGTGTGCTTGCAAACGGCATGGTGAATCTGGCTGTGGATATCGAGCAAGAGATTGGTGATTCGCTCAATGAGCTCAATTCTAGTCTTCAGGCGATGAATGGCATTAACTCGCCTCAATCTGATGATCCAGTGCAACAGGCAGCGCGCGATGCAGCTGAGCTAATGGAGCAAATGCAGAGCTTGCAACAAGAGGCGCTGGCAATGAGCCAAGGCGAAAACAGCGAGACCTCTATCGCGCAAATGCGTCAACAATTGGCGCGTTCGCAAGAACTCTCCGAGCAGTTAGCAACGGCCTTGCAGCAACAACAAATGCAAGAGCGCAGCGCTAGCGCGCGTGGACAGCTCGCCCAACGTGGTCAGCAGGGGCAGCAAGGTCAGCAGGGGCAGCAAGGTCAGCAAGGTCAGCAGGGTCAGCAAGGAGGCAGTCAACAAGCCTCGAATCAAGCTGGTCAAGGCCAAGGACAGGGGCAAGGACGTGGAGCCGAGGGGCAAGCTGGCACGGGTGGTGCCACAGCGCTTGGTAATGCGCGATCGATTCGTAGTGAAATTACGCGGCAAAGCATTGAAGACTTTTTGAGCCAACCCGAACTGTTTACCGCGCTGTTACAACCTATCATTGAGCTTGAAGCAGACCTTCGCGCGCAGGCGGAACTCGATCGTATTAATGAAAAACTCTACGCCTCGACAGATGAAGACGTACCCGATCAATATAAACGCCTTGTCGAGGAGTACTATCGTGTGCTGTCCGAAAACAATGGGGCAGGAAATGCGGCACCCTAATAATGAATTTTATTCTCGATCAACATGCAATTGACGCAATCCAAGACGGGCGCTTCTCCTTCGCTTACGGCATTAGCCCATGGCTTTTTGCATTATTAGCGTTTGCTTTGATTGGACTAGTGGTACTGCTTTATCGCAAGACCACTAGGGCTTTAAGCCCGGCATGGAAAGCTGGCCTCATTAGTCTTCGCAGCGCAGTGCTGATTATCCTCCTGTTTTGTTTGCTGCGCCCAATCGTTACAACTGAGCAAGTGATACCTCAAGAAAGCTATTTGGCTGTTCTGGTCGATGACTCTCAGAGTATGACAATTGAGGACGAACCTGGTAGTAGCTCGCGGGCACAGGCAGTATCACAGTTTTTATATGGTGACTCTGGCGTATTAAACGCACTATCTGATACTTTTCAAATACGCACATTTCGTTTCGATAAAGAGACCCAGCGGGTTGTCGATAGTGCCGATCTATCTAGCGCTGGAACGGCCTCGTCGATCGACCAAGCTTTAGAATATGTGGATCAACAGCTTAGCGGGCTAGCCCTTGGTGGCGTGTTATTGCTTAGTGATGGCGCCGATAACGAAGGGGTAGATCCAGTAGAGCGTGCACAGGGCTTTGGCGCTCGCGAGATACCAATATTTACTGTTGGTGCTGGGCAGGAAAATATTCCACGGGACGTGGGGATTGTGGATGTGGCTGCCGCGAAAACTGTGCTCGAAGGCTCGGTATTCAATGTTGATGTGGCCTTGAGTAACCAAGGGTATGCCAATAGAGAAGTGTCATTGTCGGTCTACGACGATGATGAATTAGTTACAAGTAAGAATGTGGTTCTCGGGCCAGATAGCTCCACTAGGCGGTTCGATTTAGAACTCACTCCAGAGAAACAAGAGGCGACAGTTTATCGGCTAGAAGTTGAAGAGTTAGAAGGCGAGATTGTTCTACAGAATAATCAATATAGTTTTTTGGTCGACAATAGCGCGCGGCCAGCGTTGGACATTTTGTATGTCGACGGTCACCCCCGTAATGAATACAAGTTTATTCGCCGAGCGGTGGAGGAAGATAGCTCGTTGCGCTTGGCGACTTATTTGCAAACCGGGCCAGGTAAATTCTATCGCCAAGGGATTAAAACGCCCCTAGAGTTGAGCACGGGCTTTCCTGAGCGTGCAGACGAGCTCTATCAATACGAAGCGATTATTTTAGGCGACATCGACAAGGAGTTTTTCTCCGACGGACAACTCACACTAATTCAAGACTTTGTTGCCGAACGAGGTGGTGGTCTATTGGTGGCCGGAATGTTGGACGATCAATTTGTCGACACTGTGCTTGCAGACATTCTTCCTGTCAGCCTCATTGAATCGAATTTACTCCCTCCGACCCTTCAAGGTGGTATTGCCCGCGGCCCGCACCCTACAGGGGAATTGTATACGCCACTACTTACCACAGCCGGTGAATTCTCAGAACTGCTTCGATTACATGGGGACGACAATGAGAATCAAAGACTGTGGTCAGAACTGCCACAGCTACAAGGTGTCTATGTGTCAGGTCGAGCAAAGCCTGGTGCGACGGTGTTGATGGAACATCCGCTCTTGCAGTTCCAAAATCAACGCTTGCCAATAATCGCCACACAACGTTATGGCAGTGGCCGTAGTATGTCGATCACCAGCGCTAGCACTTGGCGTTGGCAGATGATGATGCCCGCAGAGGATCAATCCCACGAACGTATTTGGCGACAGTTGTTGCGTTGGTTGTCTGTGTCCGCTCTAGAAAGAGTCACTGTTGAGTTCGATCGTGAGTTCTATCACGTAGGGGACCAGGTCAATGTCACTGCGACCGTTCGCGATCTTAATTATCAGCCAGACAACAATGCGTCTGTATGGATGCATATGAGCGACCCTGACGGGGGGGTGATCGATAACGCGATGGATTGGGATATCGATCAAGACGGTGTGTATCGCAGTAGTTTCGAAGTGCAGAGCGAAGGGGTATTTAATCTTATGGTCGATGTTGCCAGCGCAGCGGGTGAAGCCGATCGTAGCGATACGGAAAAAAGTGCTGCCTTCGTCGTGACACCGTCGCTACGAGAGTATTCTTCGGCCGGACGTGACACTGGTTTGCTTGAACGCATAGCCTCGGTGAGCGGCGGGCGTTACTACGATCTAGATGCCACTGGCACGCTCGCCACAGACATCAGCTATACCCCAAGTGCTTATTCTAAAGAGGTGCAGGAAGACCTCTGGGATAGGCCGTTGTTGCTAATACTTCTGATTGTGTTGCTATGTGCCGATTGGGTGGCGCGTCGCTTCAAGGGGCTTTCATGAAACGCAAATTGCAAACATGTCTTGGTCGCTGGGCCATGTTGGCTTTGTTCTCCCTGTCGAGTGTAAATGCCTTGGCACAAACAAATGGCGCGCGCGATAACGATGAAGATGTGTTCTTTCTCAATGATCCAGCCGCACAGAAGCATGTCTTAATCATTACCGGTGCAGCAGCATCGCAAGAGATCAAAGCACGATTCTGGCAATGGTCTGCTTCTTTGCATGACATTCTGTCTAGGGATTATGGGTATACCAAAGACACGATAACCCTATTGTTCGATGATGGCGGCGAAGGTGCGCAGGTCGATTTTAGAGTTGACGGCAGTTCGCGTCGCGATGATATCGAGCAGACAATCGCTCGTTTAAGTTCGCAACTGGAAACTGGCGACCAATTAACTATTGTTATGATTGGGCACGGCTCTAGTACTGATGAGTCGGCAAAATTCAATATTGTCGGGCCTGATATTACAGGGGGTGAGTTCGCCTCGCTCTTGCAGGGCTTTAACCAACAAGATTTAGTAGTCATCAATACCATTAGTGCAGGTTATGAGTTCTCCAGCGCTTTATCTGCCCGTGGCAGAGTGATCTTATCCGCGACGCGCTCGCGTGCGGAACGCTACGATCCTATGTTTGCCCAGTATTTGATTGAGGCGCTCGATTCCCATGCGGGTGATAGAGACAAAAACTCTCGTATTTCAGTCCTTGAAGCTTACATCTATGCCAGCCAGAGCGTCCTGGGTTGGTATTCCGACCAAGGCAGACTACCTACAGAGAGAGCGGTGTTAGATGACAACGGTGATGGCGTTTTCAGCTTAGAGCCGGCATCTGGCGCTGGTGACGGGTCATTAGCCGAGATCGCCTATTTTGATTTAAGTCGTGCAAACGAAACAAAACAATCTGCACAGGCCCAGCAACTACATAGTCAAATGCAAGACTTAGAGCGTTCAATCTTTCTACTACGTGGCCAAAAGGCTAACTACCTGGAAGAAGACTATTGGCAACAGCTCGAAGCACTACTAATCGATTTGGCAAGAACAACAGGACGGTATAATGAGCTACCTTAACGAAGCACAAAACCATCTGCTTGCTCCCAAGCGTCGTCAACGATTGCAGCTGGCAATTTGTTTAGCCCTTGGAATTCTCAGCACACCAGTGTTGGCACAGAATGATTTTATTACGATGGACCCGCCGTTGGAGCGCGCGCAGCAGTTATTGAAAGCCGGTTCCTACGTTGCCGCTATAGACACTTTCGAGCGTCTTGATGGGTATGACAAAGAGATGGGGCTGTTAGGGCTTAGTCGCGCTTATGCGCTAACTGGCGCCTATGAAGAGGCCATTGATGTCATCGAAGCAGAAGTTGACGATTACGCTGATTCCCCAATGCTCAGCACGCAACTAGCGGAAGTGTTACGCATGACCGGACAATCGGCGCGCGCCTTGAGTATCCTTGAGGAGGTTGTCCAGGGCAATCCAACACCTCCTGTACGCACATTAGTACAGTATGGCAGTCTGCTTAAGTTTGTAGGACGACGCGATGAGGCCAATGCGCCGTTAAACGCTGCTATTGCGCGTTACGATTCTGGGATGGTGTTCGAGGTCGAAGAGATCGCCATGGTGGCATTAGCGAGTTGGTTGCTAGACCGCTTTCATGATGCCAATAGCCTGTTCAGCGAGGCGACACGTGTAGACCCTACTAACCTAGAGGCCCAGGTGCTGTGGGGAGACTTGTTTATGGAGAAACACAATGCCCCCGATGCTGAAAAATCTTATGAAGCAGCGCTAGAAATTAACCGTCGCTATGGGCCTGCACTGGTAGGGCAAGCCAAAATAAGTGGCGGGGAGCGATCTCTACGGTTTGCGCTTGATGTTAACCCGCGAGATGTCCGTGCACTGGAAACCATGGCGAGTCTCTTGGTTCTTAATAATCGTTTAGAAGAAGCTGATCAGTATCTAAATGGGGCGCTTGGCATTAATCCAGAATCGCTGAAGGCGTTAAGCTTGAAAGCTGCGCAAGCCGCCTTGAAAGAAGAGTTCGACACCTTTGCGCAATTAGAGGCGCAAGTGAATAGCTTTAGCCCTAATAACCCCTATTTCTATGGCGATCTCGCCGATGCCTTCGGCAATAATTATCGGTTTACTGAGGCGGTGGGCTATGCCAGACAAGCCATTGCGGCTGACCCTAATTACTGGCAGGGGCATACCTTGCTTGGGTCAAACCTTATTCGCTTAGGCGAGGAAGAGGCAGGGCGGGCAGCCCTTGAATTAGCCTTCGACAATGACCCGTTTGATGTCATGACATCGAATATGTTGAAAGTGTTTGACACTCTTGACGAGTACGTCACCTTGCGTACTGAGCATTTTGAAGTGCGCATGAGCGAAAGCGATTCGGTGGTGCTGTGGCCGTATATGGCCCCGATGATCGAAGAGAACTGGGAAACCCTGACAGCAAAATATGGCTTTGAACCAGAAGCGCCAGTGCTGATTGAAGTGTTCGAAAAGACAGAAGACTTTGCTGTGCGCTCGGTTGGGCTGCCTGATATCGGCCCGTTAGTCGGCATTTGTTTTGGCAAAGTTGTGACGCTGATATCCCCAGGAACGCTCGATGCTAACTGGCAAGAAATTCTTTGGCATGAACTAGTGCATGTCTTCACTTTGCAAATGACGAATAATCGGATGCCGCGTTGGCTATCAGAGGGGATCTCTGTATGGGAAGAGCGAGAAGCTCGACCTGAATGGGGGCGACGTCAGGGCATCGAGTTGGTGCGCGCCGTAGCCGATGAAAAGCTGCTCCCTGTTGGAAACCTCAACGAGGCATTCACAGGCGCGAACAGTAACGAAGACTTAGGCTTTGCTTACTTCCAATCTTACTTAGTGGTCGACTTTATCGACAAACGCTATGGCTTTGAGAAGATGGTAGAGCTCATCAATCAATATGCGTTTATTAAAGATGAGTCGGACATGTTCAGTGCTGTATTTGATAAGCCTATCGAAGAGTTCAATGAAGAATTCCACGCGTGGGTCGATGAGCGCGTTGAGCAAATTAATGTGTACGTGCACACAGAGGATGCCCCTGATGAAGGGGCTGCGCATGGTCATGGGCAGCGAGAAAATTCCAGCGCCGTTTTAGCTGAGCTGTATAACAATGCTTCATTAAAACAGCATATGCGCCAACGTGTGCAAGACCATCCGCGAGATTTTCAGGCGCATCTTCAGCTAGGCATCGTATTATTCAAGGAAGAAAGTTTTGAAGAGGCGAAGGTGCATCTGGAGATTGCGCAAGAAATACTGCCTGATTATTCGGGCTATCCAAGCCCACCCTTAGTGCTTTCACAGATTTATGAGCAACAGGGTAATGAGGCGGCGCGATTAGAGCAGCTGCGTATTATGATGGAGAATCAACAACACGATTACGACTCCGCAGTGTTGCTTGCCAAAGAAGCATTGTCACAAGGTAATACCGATGAAGCTGAGTATTACGTGCAAAGAGCTGTATCTGTGAACCCATATCGTTTAGATGTGCATCAAGTTGGCGCGGAGGTTGCCAAACGTACAGGTGATGCGGCGATGGCAGTGCGCGAATATGAAGTGCTGGTGACACTGGATCAAAATGATCCCGTTGAGGCGCGCACCAATCTTGCCGAAGCCTATATGAGTAATGGGCAAAAAGATCAGGCCAAACGCAATATTTTGACCGCGTTAGAAATAGCGCCAAGTTACCAACGAGCCCAAGAAGTGCTCTTGCAAACTATTGATGCGGAGTAAGTAAACTTAAACGCAATATTGAACTCCTAAGTGAGGCGTTTTACGTGCGCAATGCAATGCCATTAACTAAAGTTCGCCCAATATTATGCGCTGTTTTTAGCAGTGTAATATTGTGTGGCTTTGTATTGCCACTGGCGAATGCTCAGACATCGAACGGGGCCATACCTTTGGAGTTTGACGCAGAATCGTTTCTCAATAATCGCGTCGATACAGAGAATGAAAGGCCAACAGAATTCACCTGGATTCGCGGCCGTTACGCCAATTACGGGGGTGGGCGTTCACGGCGTGGTGGCTTTGGCGGAGGGTTTGGTGGTCGTGGCGGTTGGTGGGATACCGATTATCCAGATGCTGAATCCAATTTCTTACGAGGTGTGCAGCGTTATACGAATATCGACGCCAATAGTAAGAGCTATGATTTTTTGGACTTAACAGACCCGCGTTTGTTTGAGCATTCGTTTTTGTATATGAATATGAAACGCGTGCCAATAGGGTCATTGCGAAGCGGCCCAGACTTTCAACCGGCTGAGATTGAAGCGTTGCGAGAATTTATGTTTCGCGGTGGTTTTGTTTTGCTAGACGATTTTTGGGGAGATGCCCACTTACAAGATTTTCAAACAGAAATGGCAAAGTTGTTCCCAGAGCGAGAGTTAGTAAAACTCGATACTCGCCATGAACTGTTTCATACTTTCTTTGACATTAATGAGGTCGCGCAGATCCCCGGGCGTGCCGTGACTTGGAATTACAATGGCGGCTTTAGTATCGATGATCCCAACTATCCGCCTTCGGTATATGCGATATTGGATGACGATGGACGGGTAATGCTTGTGGCAAACCACAATGCAGATTTAGGCGATGGATGGGAGCATACATTCTATGAACCCTACCCAACCCGATACAGTAATGAGGCCTATAAGATAGCCATAAACTTTTTGATTTACGCGTTTACGCATTAAGCCATTACAACAGTTAAAACAGGAAACACTCATGTCAGAACTAGAAAACATTGCACCAGACACTGTGGAAGGTCTAGAGAGTCAAGACGATTTAGCCCTAGTCAAAAAGATGCAAGATGGACATGACCAGATCACTGCCGAAATTAAAAAGGTCATTGTTGGTCAAGAAGCGGTTATCGATGAATTGCTGATTGCCTTGTTTGCTGGCGGTCACTGTCTCATCACAGGTGTGCCAGGCTTGGCAAAAACCCTTTTGATCAAAACGGTTGCCGATATTCTGCAAGTCAATTTCAGCCGAATTCAATTTACGCCAGACTTGATGCCTGCTGACGTAGTCGGGTCTGAAATCGTGGAAGAAGTCGACGGTAATCGGCAGCTTAAATTTGTAAAAGGGCCAATCTTTACCAATATTCTATTGGCAGATGAGATTAACCGAACTCCGCCAAAAACCCAATCATCCCTGCTTGAGGCTATGGAAGAGCGTCAGGTAACGGCTGCGGGGGTTACCCATAAAATGGCACGTCCGTTCTTCGTGTTAGCGACCCAAAACCCAATTGAGCTGGAAGGGACTTACCCACTACCAGAGGCACAGTTGGACCGTTTCATGTTTAAAATTGAGCTTGGGTACTTGACTGAAGATGACGAAGTCATGGTGGTAGGCAATACGACACAGATCGTTGATAACACTGTCGCGCACCCGCTTAGCGGCGAAGATATTCTGGAGTTTCAGCGTATTGCACGACAAGTGCCCGCCGCTCAAGCCGTGATTCGCTATGCGGTGCAGTTAGTTCACGCGACGCGCCCTGGTAGCGCCAATGCGCCAGATTTCGTAAAGGAATGGGTGAGCTGGGGGGCAGGTATTCGGGCTTCACAAAACTTAGTGCTTGCCGGAAAAGTGCGTGCCCTGCTGCAGGGTCGTTACAATGTGTCCTATAGCGATATTAGAGCGCTAGCACCCGCGGTGCTGCGTCACAGGGTCTTGTTGAATTTCCATGCTGAGGCTGAACGCATCACCACGGACGATGTTGTGAAACGTCTGATAGACACTGTTCCAGAGCCTACCTCTGGCCTGTAAATTCGACTCGAGAAGCACACAACATGGCGGCAAATACCACATTCATCGATCCTTCGGTGCTCGCAAGTCTCAATAATTTGGAGATGCGTGCACGCGTGGTGGTAGAAGGGTTTATATCGGGTTTACACAAGAGTCCTCATCGAGGTTTTAGTGTCGAGTTCACGGATTATCGACACTATTATCAAGGGGACGATATGCGCCATGTCGATTGGAAACTCTATGCGCGAAGTGACAAGTTCTACATAAAACAGTATGAAGATGAAACGAATGTTCGTAGTTATGTTTTATTAGACTCAAGTGCCTCTATGGGCTTTGGCTCAGGTGGGATGACGAAGATCGAATATGCGAAAACGCTAGCTTCTGCACTGGCGTATTTTATTACTAGGCAACGCGATGCGGTTGGTTTGATAACCTTTGATGAAAAGGTCAATGAATATATTCCAGCGCTTTGCAGGCAACCACATCTAATTCGCATCCTTAGAACGCTGGCTGGTCTGCAAGCTAGCGCAAAGACCGACATCGTGAAACCGCTTTCAGATTTAGCCACAAACCTAAATCGCAAGAGCATGGTGATATTGATTAGCGATTTGCTCGATGATGAAGAGCAGACGATAAAAACGCTTCAGCGACTTCGGGCGATGGGCAATGACGTCATTGTTTTTCACGTGCTAGATGAAGCTGAGCTATTATTCAATTTTCAAGAAGCCACTGAATTCATCGATTCAGAAACTAGCGATACTTTCATTACAACGCCGCCAGCGGTGCGTGACTCCTATATTGAAAACCTGAATAAGTATCTAGACTACTGCAAGAAAAAATGCCAAAGCAGTGGGGTCGATTATTGTTTGCTCAATACATCCCAGCCGCTAGACACAGCTCTGTATTCCTATATTTCGCGTCGAGCAAAGGGGTTCTAAATGGCTTTTTTAACCCCGTTTTTTCTCTTCGGTTTGCTCGCAGCCGCTATTCCTATTGCAATACACCTTATTCGCAAAGAGAAACCGCCCAAGATGGTGTTCAGTTCGCTTAGGTTTCTTAAAAACACCTCTAAGAAGCTGATTCTATTTCAGAAAATTCAGCAATGGTTGCTTCTGTTATTGCGTGCAGGTTTGATTGCTTTGCTCGTATTTGCGTTTGCTCGTCCGCTTTTTGATAGCAGCATTGCAAGCCTTGTTGATGCGCAGCCGCACTCCTCAGTCATACTTGTCGACTCCTCCATGAGCATGCGTTATGCAGACCGATTTGAGCGTGCGAAAACTCAGGCACTGAATTTGCTCGACACCCTATCTGCGGGTGACGAAGTTGCTGTGATTGCATTCGATAACGCCACGGTGAGTGTGCGCGAACTTAGCACTGATCTGGAAGGGGCAAGAACATTTATCCAAGGCTTAAATGAGCCCACCTATGAAATTACTCGCTATATGCCTGCGCTGCGACTGGCGAATGACTTATTAGAGTCTGCGCGGCATGAAAGCCGTCGCATCCATTTGATTTCCGACTACCAAGCTAGCGGCATGGGCAATGATGATTCAGGGTGGATGATGTCGCCAGGCGTAGCCTTTGATCCAATTGATGTGGGTGAAGGCGCTACACGCAATCTATTGTTAACGGATGTGCGCTCTCCAGATCAATTGATTGAGAATCAAGAGGAATACGAGATACTGGCGCGCGTGCGCAGTACGGGAAGCCTACACTTGGATAATGCACAGGTGAGTTTAATTCTAGACGGGGTTGAAACTACGCAAGTGCAGGTAAGCTTGGAAGAAGCGTCAGAATCTGTTGTGCGCCTGCCGGCTGTTTTTGCCACAGCAGGAACCCACCAAGGAGAGATCCGTGTGGGCAGCGATGAGTTCAGCGTTGATAATAGCTACTACTTCACCGTAGATGTGACACCAAAGATCAGAGTGCTTGTGATCAATGGCGAGCCATCAGAGAACTGGTATGAAGATGAAGCGCACTGGATGAGCCTTGCTGTTGGCGGTACTACAGAATCTCCCTTTGTACTGACATCGGTCACGTCTCGTGAGTTCCTACCCGCAAGCTTAAGCGAGCAAGATGTCGTCGTACTGCTCAATGCAGGGAGCGATCTCAGTACTACCCAAGTGGGGGCGATTCGCGACTATGTGAGTGATGGTGGTAGCTTGTTTTTAGCTCCCGGAGATCGCGTCAATGGCGGGCAGTTCAACCAACTCTTTGCTGATTTTAGCCCTGCTAGTCTCTCTGAAAGTATTCGTTTGCGTGGTAGCGACTATCTATTAATTGCTGATATTGATCGACGTCACCCTATACTTCTTCCTCTTGGGGGCGAATGGGGCGTACGGTTCGAAGGCTATTGGGCTGTCGATGCAGCTGCTGATGCAGACGTTTTAATGCAGTTCGATAACAGTCGGCCAGCGTTTATAGAGCGCCCTTACGGGCAGGGCAATGTGTTGATGTTTGCCTCCGCTCTGGATACTGAGTGGAATAATTTACCCCTACAAGGGCTTTTTCTGCCTTTTGTTCATGAATCGATCCGTTACCTGGCGCAAGCAACAAGCAAAGAGCGTGCTTATAGAATTGGAAGCCTCATTGATCTGTCCTCGGTCGCTAACGGCCCTCTATCGGTGACAGGGCCTTCAGGAGAGCCCTTGCCCCTAAACCAAAGCGGAAATACGCTTATTCCACAAGTGATCGGATTTCTGACCGTAGAGGGGCCTCAGGAGCCGGTATTCTATGCCGTAAACGCCGACCCTGAGGAATCTAATCTAGCGAAAATAGCGCCAAGCGCCTTACAGGATCAAATCACCAACCCTGAGACCGCTCCTGTTCAGTCCCCAGATGTGCAGACACAGGCATTAATGACCGAAATTGAAGGGCCTCAGAGAGTGTGGTGGTGGATTTTGCTAGTAGTAATGCTGCTATTGTTGCTCGAAACGCGGATTGCCAACACAACACATCGCTAAACAAGCTGTGTCACCCTCGTTGCTAAGGTCATCGGATTGTCATATTTGAAAAAATACTAACTAATTGAATATAAACAATAAAAACTTGGTTCTTGTCACCAAATAGACGCATAACTGTCATATTTCACAAAAAATTCATATTAAAAACACCGCTTTTGGTTGAAATCCCCTAGACCTTGCGAGATATTGAGTCCATAAGAAAAAGGATGGCACTCACTATGAATAATAATAAATATGAGAGTATGCGCACTATCTTAGTTACTGGTTTGCTCGCTTGTAGCTGTGTTTTCACGCAGGTTCAGGCGCAACAGGCGAATCAGTTCACTACCTCTGTCACTAATGCGCAATATACAAGCTCTCGCAACGATACTGGAATCGTGGCAGATATGTTTGTTAGTGAAGATTCGGCAAATTACGTGGAATTACTTACACGCATAGAGTCGGATTTTGGCCCCTTTGATGCCCGGCTAGGGGAACCCTTGCTGTCCTATGGCGATATGCTTGCGCAGCGCGGGGATTATACTGATGCGAGAATGATTTTAGAGCGTGCTTTGCACGTGACTCGCATAAATGAGGGGCTATACAGCGAAGCTCAGATCGAGATCGTTGAGCGTCTTATCGACTGCAACGTTGCTGAAGAGCTCTGGGGCTCAGTTGATAAAAATTTCCGCTATCTGCAATTACTGTACACACGCCTCTATGAGCGTGGTTCAGAGCAATGGCACCGCGGAATTGCTCAGGTTTCCGATTGGCATATCGTCGCTATCAATAATAATCTAGCTGAAGATCTAACCGATCACCTGAAGCAAGCTAATAAATTATTCTCATTGCGTTTGAAGATGGCGAATGAGGAGGGTGTGAGCGACGAGAAAGTGCTGTCAGTTTTGCGGCATAACGTTGAGACAACCGCTTATCATTTGCGCCAGAAAAACGAAGGGGTGAAAACTAAAAATGTCTATAGCCGACTTGAGTCACGTTATTTAGATCGTGATCGAGTTGCATCATTAGATTAAAGCGGAAATAGCGTCACTACAGAAGTAATATGCTTTTAAGTAAGTAGGGCGCTAAGGCAAAAGACTAGAAAGCAACTCAGTGTTTAGAAAAGGGGGGGAACAAAGAATGTCTTAAAAGCCCTTCGCCTTAGCTCTTAGCAATCTGTTAGTCACTATCCTTAGTGACAGTTCGATTGAAAGTAGGGCGATGGTAGCACAGCAATTTCAGCTTTTACTTCTGTGGTTACAAATTGTCACAATAGCTCTTGTATTCACATCCTAGCATTCAAAAATTCTATTTTTCTAAAAAGTTGTGCTGCGCTTTTTTCTCAAGCTGGCGGCACTTGGCTGAACCTATTCATAATCTTTATAAAGCGGGCGCTCGATAATGCTCGGTATTTATAGCCTATTTCGTGCTGAGATGATTAAAGGGGGAGGGTTTTTAAAAAGAGAGATAAGGCCACTTCGTAAATAGCCTTATCTCGATATCGAACGCTCGTTCATTTTTCTTGGCTTGCCTGCTGATTGGCTTAGGTGCCAAAACCAGGCTCGCGGCGCGAATCGTTTGCTTTGTTCTTGCTGCTAAACAAGCCTTTGATGGTGCCGAAATGTGCTCGTAATTTTGCCGGTAGTGCCAGCATTGCCGGTGTGACCAGCAGCGTTAGAATTGTGCCGAAGGTCAGGCCGAACACAATCGCGCTAGCAAGGCTTACCCATTGTGAAGTAATAGGCCCGCCGACTTCAACTTCCGCCCCAATCAGGTCGATTGAGACGTGCATTGCCAACGGCAGCAAACCGCAACCAGTAGTGAAGGTTGTTAAGAACACGGGGCGTAAACGCTGAACCCCAGTCTGTACGATGATCTCTTGTAAGCTCCAGTCAGTCTTAGTGCTGCGCAAGAAGTTAAACGTGTCGATGAGAATAATATTGTTGTTCACAATAATACCCGCAAGCGCCACGATGCCAACGCCGGTCAAAATCACACTGAAGGTTTGCCCTGTCAACAATAGACCAAGAAAAACACCGGTAGTCGAAAGCAGTACGGAGGACAGAATCAACAGGGCTTGGTAGTAGCTATTGAACTGTGTGACCAACAAGATCGCCATGAGCATTAGCGACAGTGTAAAGGCCTGCAGAAGGAAGGAGAATGACTCTGCCTGTTCCTGGTTTGCACCACGGAACTGATAGCTAACGCCAGGCAGCAGTGGATTAGTGTTCAACCACTGTCGCAGTTCCTGCAGTTTGTTCTCAGTGACGACGCCAGGGGCAGGGTTGGCGCGAACGTAGATTACCTTAGTGCCATCGACTCGTTGTATCGAGCTGACTTTCGCCCCTGGCTCTCTAGTGATGAAGCTGCTGACCGGTGCCATGCCTGTAGCGGTGGTCACTTGAATCTGCTCGATCTGTTCTAGCCCTCGATACTCCACTGGGTAACGAACGCGTATGTCGACTTCTTCTTCGGTGTCATCGGGACGGTAATCCCCCATGAACACCCCGTTCGTGAGCAGTTGTACCGCTGTTCCCACCTCGCCAATATTAGCGCCGAACATTGCCGCACGGGCTCGATCGACGTGAATACGCCATTCGATCCCAGGGATTGGAGTGGTGTCATCGATATCGATGAGGCCTTCCATCTCTGTTTCGAGATAGTTGCGTATGCGAGTCGCCTCGCTGATTAGGTCTGCCATATTTTCGCCGAACAGCTCCAATTGCAGCTCTTTGCCAACAGGAGGGCCTTGCTCGATTGTTGAGATTTCCGCTTTTACACCTGGGATATCTTTAATGGCATCTCGGTACAGGTTCTCGATTTCGAAGCCGTTCACATCGCGAATTCGTCGATCGACGAACTCGACAAAGATGGTGCCGACGAGATCGGGTGCAGAGCCTTGACCGCCCCCGAGACTTTGCCCTGCGCCTGACTGGGTAACAACGTTCTTATAATAACCCACATTCATGATGCGCTTTTCTACATCAACTACGATGTCGCGAATCTCATCAGGTGAGAAATTACCGCGTGCGAATACTTGCACGCGCGTTTGGTTTGGCTCTACTGCAGTGAAAAACTCTACCCCTGCGCCAAAGTTAAAATAGGCTAAGGTAATTGAGATCATCGTGAAGATGCTGCCAAGGAAAATGAGCACGGGCGAGCCGACGGCACGGCGCAACACCGCGGCATAGGCGCGGCTGAATGGGCCAAGCTTTTTATTCTCTTCTTCCTGTGTCGCTTTTGCTTGTGACAGAACGCCATGTCCTTCCACACTCGCTTTGCCGAACAAGGAGCCGAGCACCGGTGCAAAAAATAGTGCATACATCAGTGAGCCAACAAGTACGGCAAATACGGTAATTGGCAGATAGCGCATGAACTCGCCCGCAACTCCCGGCCAGAACATCATCGGTAAGAATGCTGCCAAGGTTGTCATTGTTGAGGCGATAATAGGCCAGAACATCCGATTGACCGCTTCGGCGTAGGCGTCTTCTTTAGTGTAACCCTCTGTCATTTTCGTGTCGGCGAACTCGACCATGACGATCGCGCCATCGATCAGCATCCCCAAGCCCAGAAGCAGGCCGAAGATCACCATGAAGTTATAAGTAAAGCCTAGCGCTGAGATAATTATGAAAGCAAAAAGGAAGGAGAAGGGCACGGCCATGGTCACGAGAATTCCTGAGCGGATTCCCACTGCAGCAATTACCACAATCAATACTAGGACCATGGATGTCACCATATTGCCCTGTAGGCCGAGATTCTGCTCGATCACCATAGGGGCTGAGTTGTTCATATAGGCAATGGTCACAGCCGGTGGTAGCGTCGGAAGCAGGTCTTCTACGATGCGATCGATTTTATCCATCGCTTCGATCAGGTTGGCGCCTTTACGTTTCTCTACGTTAATTGAAATAGAGCGCTGGCCATTGGCGAAGGAGTAACGTTCAGCATCTTTAAAGGTGCGGCGCACCTCTGCGATATCGCTGAGAGTCAGGACGCCTTGGTTGGTTGCGGCAACAGGTAATTCGAATAAGTCGTCTTGAGTTTCGATAAGCCCAGGAAGTTTGACTGAGAAACTGCCCTGACCAGTATTTAGTGCACCGGCCGGAATGAGTCGGTTATTGCTAGTGACGGCTTGCACGATCTGTTGATTGGTAATGCCGTAAGTTTCTAGTTGCGTTGGATCGATGAGGGCTTCTAGTAGCTCTTCTCGATCTCCTACCATGTCGGCCGATAGCACTTCTGGTAATGTCTCAATCGAGCGTTGCAGAGTCTGTGCAACCTGTAAGAGGACGCGTTCGGGGACATCCTCGCCAGCGATGGCGATCTGGACAATCGGCACGCCTGCTGCTGAAACTTCTTGAACAATCGGCTCTTCGGTGGATTGCGGGAATTTCGCTTTGGCGCGATCGATGGCGGTGCGCACGTCGTTCAAGGCCTGAGAGGAGTCGAAACTCACGTCGAACTCGGTGACAACTGTCGCTGCCCCCTCGCTCGAGAACGAACTGATCTGTGTGATTCCCTCAAGGGTTTTGAGCTCAACTTCCATCGGCTTTGACAGAAGGCGCTCGGCATCTTCCGGTGAAATACCTTCATGGATAATGGTCGTGACAATGACAGGCACTGTCACGTCTGGGTTTAACTCAACTGGGATCGAGATATAGGACACGAAGCCCATGAGCATAATAGCTGCGAAGATGCTTAGAGATGTCCTCGCTCGGGATACGGATGCTTTTACATAACGCATGAGATTCTGCCTACAGTGATGGCTCGGAAATTGACGACCAGCTAGTATCGATATTGACAGTTTGACCTGGGAAAACGATCTCCTGACCGTGAGTGACGACGACACTGCTCGCGGCAAGACCTGTTACCCATATGCCTGGTTTAATGCTTGTATTTTCCCCGACCACGGTGACTGGGCTAAAGTGCACCACGTTGTCGCTATCAACTGTCTTAACACCAATGATGCCTTCATCATTGAGGGTTAAAGAAGATGCCGGAATAAGGTGGGCTAGGGTTTCATTCGCCGCGATGAAAATCTCTGCGGTCACCCCTTGACGAATTTCTTTGTTGCTGTCTGCTAGGCGCACTTCGATCGCATAGGCGCGAGAGTTGGCTTCTGCCGCCCGTGAGATGTAAGTCACTTCGCCTTCTACAGTCTCGCCCGTAATTAGGTTTGCTGTGACAGGTGCGCCAAGAAATAACTTGCCAATATCTTGCTCGGGCACTAACCCCGTTAACAGCATTGGGGTGTCATCTAATAGTGAGGCGCATTTGCCGCCCATGTCCATTAGGTCGCCAACTTCAACTTCGCGAGACTCCATAACCCCAGCAAAAGGCGCTGTGATTTTAGTTCTATTCAAGGCTAATTCAGCCCGGGTTACAGCAGCGATGGCTGAATCCAGAGCTGTTTTAATCTGTGCGAGGCCAACACGAGACTGCAGACCTCGTTCCTGCAAATCCAATGCTCCTTGGTATTCTAATTGCGCTTGCTCTTTACGAGTGATCGCCTCTTGTAGGTCTGTCTCTTTACTGTCTACGGCAAGCTCGCATAGAACATCACCGGCCGCTACCCTAGCGCCGCGAGCCACAGGAGTGGCGATAATGCGGCCTGCGGCTTCGGCTCGAACATCAACCAAACGGAAGGCTTTAGTTTGACCGCGCACGCGCACTCTTTGGACAAAGTTTTGCTCATTCACGCGTGCGACGCGAACCGTAAAGCTTTGATTGTCATTGGTGATAACACCATCACCTGTGACTGCGGTGACAGCACCATCGCGTTCCGGTAGGGGATACCCATCATCAAGAGCTCCACGCTCACGCGGCAACGCCATCCAAATAACGACAACGACAACCAATCCTATTGCCACGAAATGTTTAATTTTCACTACTTTCTCCAATTGAAATTTCGACTACTTTTTGCGAGTCGGCGCATTTAGAATCCTTCGTAGACGCAAAAAATGACAACTATACGACTACGCTCATGCCTTGGATGTGAAAGCATTCAAGTGCTGAGGAGTGTGTGGTTAGAAAAGGCTGCTGATATTGTTATGTGAGCAGAGCGCGAAGTTTGCGTCATGAATGGCTACCATTCAGCAGTCAATGAAGTCTCCATCAGACGAAGCAAATTGCGGTTTCTCTCGCTCCGAAAAATCTGTGATTTGCCTTTTACTTATAAGACTATCGCCCAGTTTTCCAGTGTTACGTATTGTAACCAAGTATAAGGGCATTGCAATGCGTAAAATGCAGCAATTTCGCGTGTATTTGCGATAAGTAGAGTAGAATTTCTAGTTCAATGGAAAAGGGGAAGGCGAAATGAAAAATATTTCAGAAAATGTCGCGATTGTGACAGGTTCTGCGTCCGGTGTAGGGGCTGCAACCGCACGCCTGTTAGCAGCCCAGGGCTGCCATATTGTAATCAATTATAGCCGCAGCGAAGCGGCTGCCAAACAAGTGGCGAAAGAGTGCGAAGCTCTTGGTGCGCAGGTATTAGTGTGCAAAGCCGATGTTGCCAGCGATGACGATTGCCGAGCGATGGTCGCACAAGTGATGGAGAAATGGGGGCAAGTTGATATTCTAGTCAACAATGCAGGCACGACAAAGTTTTGTGACCACGATAATTTAGAAGGCTTGGATGCGCAGGATTTTCACGATATCTATGCCGTGAATGTCATCGGCCCCTATCAGATGATTCGCGCAGTGGCGCCATTAATGCAGGCCGCACCCTCGGGTGGAGTGGTGGTCAATGTTGCCTCGACTGCCGCCGTGACAGGCATTGGAAGCTCTGTGGCCTATGCAGCATCAAAAGGAGCCTTGGTGACAATGGGGCTTTCTTTAGCGCGAGCTTTAGGGCCCAATATCCGTATAAACACTGTTTGTCCCGGATTTATTCAAGGTGAATGGTTGCGACAAGGGTTGGGGGATCAACAGTACGAAGCTGCGAAGTCGCACAATGAACGCAACGCGCCTCTGGGAGTGACAGCCGATGCTGACACAGTTGCAGAGTCAATTGTGTTTTTTATTCTTGGCCCGAAGGTCGTCACAGGGGAGACTCTTATGGTTGACGGTGGGCGACACTTGAACACGGTTCCGCTTGCTCGGCGTTAATACAGGAGAACGTTTATGAACTCACTAATGCGACTATTGCCTGTAGCATTTCTCTATCTCAATGGTGCAATTTATCTTTATGTCGCCTACTTATTCTTAACTGATCCAAGAGTGTGGTTTGACGCCCTGGACATAAGCTTGCGAAATGCGAATGGTTATACTGAATTACGAACTGTTTATGGCGGATTTTTTGCGGGTTTCTCTATTTTTCTTCTGCTTTGCGCATGGAAAAAAGAATTGTTAGAAGCTGGCACCATGCTATTGGTAATTAGTTACCTAGGGCTGGTGGCGGCGCGCAGCTGGGGCATACTATACGAAAATGCCTACAATGATTTTGTTCTACAAATTTACATTGCTGAATGGTTTTCGCTGGTCTTGGCGTTGCTGGCTTGGTTTGCTCTAAAACGAAGGTAATTGATCAGCGTGACACAGGGCGTTTCTGTAATTTTCGCTGCAACGTCCTGCGATGCATTTTTAGTTGACGCGCAGTCCGGGAGATATTGCCATCGTTCTCTTTTAGAATTTTCTGAATATGCTCCCACTCCAAGCGTTTCACTGACATTGGCTCTTGAATGTCACCGGTCTCGTCATTGGCATTGGTCTTGTCGACAAGCAAAGCAGCAAGGATCTCATCAGCATCGGCGGGTTTCGCTAAATAATTATCGGCGCCGAGCTTGATCGCATCGACGGCTGTCGCGATGCTGGCATAGCCAGTCAATACTAAAATTCGAATTCCTGGAAAGCTCTGCTTTAACGTGGCGATGAGCGGAAGTGAAGAGTGGCCCCCTAGGTTAAGGTCTAGTACCGCAAGATCGAAATGTTGTGATTGAATCTTTAGCAAGGCTGCATCGACACTTTCGGCGTGCTCTGTCAAAAAATCGCGTTGTTGCATTGCTCGGCAAATAACTCGAGCGAACATTTCGTCATCTTCTACAACTAGAATTGTTTGCTGTTCCATTGACTACACCTCCTTGTTGTCATCGTTTGCGTGAATGGCTGTTGCAGACCCTTTTGCGCAAGGCAGTCGAATAATGCTCATGGCACCACCGGTTTTAAGGTTAAACATTTCGATATTGCCTGAGGCACGTTGTATGGCCGCATTTGCGAGGAAGATACCGATGCCCATGCTATCTTTTCTAGTCGAAATAAAGGGCTCGCCCATGTTTTCCATAACGCTAGTTGGGATTCCTGGGCCGTCGTCTTGAATAATAACCTCTATTAACCTTGCTGGGGTGTCTGTCACTAGGCTCGTCACGGTGACACTAGACTCGGCAGCCTTAATAGCATTTTCAATCAAATTTATGACTGCGTGGCGAATACTAAGGTCAAAGGGGATGCTAGCGGATTGCGCACTGTCTTTTAGTATGAAATTGACGTTCGCACGTGGGTGGATGTTTTGAATATAGTCTTGAATCTCTTCCATAAACATCGGCACAGTGCCATTGATAGGTTGACGCTTGTCGGCCTTATTATAAAACTGCGTAAGTTTATTGAGTGAGTCTTTGCAGCGCACCACTTGTTGGCGCAACAAGCTGATATCCTCTTTTAGCGACATCTTCTGTAGTTCTTCATCGCTGTATTTATCTAGGTCTGTCAGCAAAACCGACATCGTCGACAAAGGCGTCCCTAGTGCGTGGGCTGTTCCTGCGGCCAAAGTGCCAATGGCAACCAATTGCTCGTTGCGCATTTCGTTTTCTCGAGAGCGCGCGAGTGTGAGCTCCCGGCTGCGAATTGCCTCTGCCATGCGGGTCACGAAAAGAGTGATCAGCACGCCACTGACGACAAAGGTGACCCACATGCCTACCAAGTGGAGTTGGAAATTATCGGCGTTGTGATCACCATGTTCCACTTGTAGTTCACTCAATAAAAAACTGGTGTAGACCGCCATATTGGCTAAAGCAAGTACATTGACATAGCGTTGCTGCAATATGGTGGCCCCGACAGCGAGGTTTACCAATAAGTAGGAAATTAACGGATTACTAGCCCCGCCGGTTACAAACAAGATGACAATGAGTATTCCGACATCGGCCAATAGTTGGCCAAATAACTCATGTTCTGTGATCGGCACTTCTTGACGCAAACGCCAAAGGCCAAAAATAAGGGAAGCTGCCACAAACACAAGTGCCAAGATAAGTTGCGGAACAGGCAGAACCAAGGGCGAAAACGAGTGAAAAATGAGTGTTGCCACAATGCTAAAAATGGTGACCAGAGCGCGCAAAAGCAATAAACGCTGTAAGGCGAGGCGAGAGGAGCTGCTGCCAGAGGTTTCCGGGCGCAATACTTGTAGCAGACCGGTAAGAATATTGGAGCTTGATGTATTGGATTTCATGAAGCCATTCTACCGTAAATGTTGCACAAAAGGAGTGTTTACCATGTCTCTAGGCAGTTCGTTTTGCTCACTGTCAGCCTACGGGGTATAGTGCGTGTCTCTATTTTAGCCTGAAGTTTGTTAGTGTCTTTATGAATCAGCAATGCCTCCCTTTTCCTCTAAACGTTTATGCGCGCACGCTCGAGCTTGAGTATTCTCAGCTTACGCATCTGCATTTCGGTGTATTCGATGAGGCAGATAGAGCACATAGTGACTATCACCAAGCCCAGCAGCAAGCTCAAGACGAGTTGTCCGCACTTCTTTTGCCAGCGCCTGCTGCAATTCTAGAAATAGGGTTCGGGACCGGCGCCTTCGCAAAATCGCTTGCCGCGCAGGGGTATCAACTTACGGCACTAAGCTGTATTGAGGAAGAGTTTTGCGCAGTTCAAGAGCTTGGTGCCGACGGGGTGGACTTTGTTCATAGCTCGCTACCCGAGTTCACTCCTGAGCAGCGCTTCGATGCCGTCATCCTTCAACAATCGGCTCAGTATTTCGATCCACTGGCCTTATTCGCTTTCGTTGCAAGGGTGCTGAAAAACGGAGGGCAATTACTTATAGCCGATGAATTCACGTTAGATGATAGCGAAATTCATCCCGAGCCTAGGCCTGTACTTGTTAATTTTTTGCAGTTGGCCGAGCGTTGTGGCTTTTCAGTGCAGCGGCAACGAGAGCTAGGGCGGCAAGTCGCGCCAGGGTTGGTACTCTTTGGCGAACTACTGCGCAAACATCAAAGCGTGCTAGTGGCACAACTTGCTATTGCACCAGAGCAGTTTGAACAACTGGCTGAGAACCTAGAAGTCTTGGCGCGCAAGTATTCGCAAATACGATTGTCCTACACGCTTCTAGATTTTAGGAAGGAGGCAAGCGTGCACCCAGATGTCTGCTTTGGCAGCATTAGTGCGTTTTCTATTGATGAGATTTCACCGCTATTCGAAAAAAGTTTCGAAACCGCGTTTGATGCGGCTATTTGGCAATGGAAATACGGCGATGGGCGTGGCCGTGCTGTTTGTGTGCGCGACAATGAGAAGTTATTAGCTCACTATGGCGGCGCGCCAAGAGATATTTTGTATTTTGGTGAGCAAAGTAAAGCGCTGCAGATATGCGATGTGATGGTGCTGCCAGAGTATCGCAGTTTTGTGAGCCGCGACACATTGTTCTTCAAAACGGCAGCAACCTTATTGGAACAGCAGGTTGGAAACTGCGCCGAGCATTTGCTTGGGTTTGGGTTTCCCAATCAAAGAGTTCTGCGGGTGGCTCAGCGGCTTGGGCTTTATGATGTCACAGACCGTTTTGTTGAGATTGATTATCCAATCCCTACTAGCACAGATATTGCGCAGACTTTCACGGTCAATGTGTTTGACTGGTCCCAAAGCAGCGCCAAGGCGCAAGTGAACGCCCTATGGAAAACTATGGCGAATAGTTTTGTAGATAAAATCATAGGGGTGAGAGATTGGGACTATTTGCAATACCGGTATTTTTACCATCCTCTTTGGGCTCGTGGGGATTACGAGTGTCTAGAGCTTCGAGGGACAAAGGATACGCAGCTACGCGCTATAGTGTTCATAAAACCCCATGAGGGTGGTCGCCTATTGATGGATATCATTGGCGATATGCAGCAATTCCCAGAACTGTTAATGAGTCTAAGGGCTCATCTTAGTCAACAGTCTTTGTTGCTGCGTAGCCGTGTTACGCAAGCTTATGCGCAGACACTTAGTCTTGATGGCTCAAAACAATATGAGCTTGGAATAGAGATTCCCTGCAATATTTGGACAAGAGGTCCCGCCGCAGACACGCTAAAAGGTGCTTGGTGGCTTACGGCGGGTGACATGGATTTTCTCTAGAGTTTAGAAACGTGCCTGCAAAGTGACGCGAACACTGCGTGGTTCTGCCGGATGAAAGTGCACGTCCTCTTGGGGTGATAATTCATTGGCCAGCTGTGACTCGTAGAAATAAGTAATGTCATTGTCATCGCTATCTAGAAGATTCATAAGCTCTACTCCCAAAGACCAAGCGGGTGAGAGTTGATAGAAAGCTTGGGCATTTAGTAACAATGTGGAGTCCGAACTCACACTATTATCTTCGGTCAACGGCGCTTGTCCAAGATAACGTATCCGCAAGCCCCCGCTCCATTTATTAAGATCTTCTACAATCACTCCTAAAGAGGCGGTACGTTCAACCGAGTTAGGAATGCGATCATTAGCCCCGACGCCCAATAGTCGCGCTTTAGTCCACGTCAGATCTGCGTCAATTAACAGCCATGGCCGCGGTGCATATAGAGCCCCAACCTCTATACCTCGTCTTTTACTTTCTCCTAGTGCTTCCGTTGTCCCTGCATCACCGACATACAACAGCTCAGAGTCTAGTTTCATGGAGAAAAGTGATACCGCCACTTGAGTATTGGGTATGGCGGCCGAGCGCAGACCGAGTTCATAGCTACGTGCTTTAGCCAATGGGTCTACTTGCTCGACAGCTAAACCACTGACAGGGTCTTGAGTAATGGTTGTGCCTCGAGCATCGTTGCTATGAAACCCTTGGCCTGCGCTGAGAAATAATTCAGTGCGATCGCTTTGGGCATAGATAAGACTGAACTTGGGGCTTAAGAGGTCATCACTACCATCACCTGAGTTGAGGTTTAGATCCGCGTCGACATCGTATTCGTAATGATCCGCCCGCAATGCGGCCACGGTACGAATTCGTTGTGACCAGTCGATGTCGATCGATGCATAAGCACTATTAAGACTTTGTTGAACATCGTCCTCTCGTGTTGTGGTGTGGCGCAGACGTTGTTGGGTTTTATAAAGACCCAGATCGATGTCATCGGTGCGATTCTGTAGGCCTAGGCTTAGTGTTGAAGCAAAACCGGCTAGGTCTAAGTTGCGTTGATACTTCCCATGAAAGCCATAGACGCGCCGTTCTTCAAATTGTTCAAATTGATCACCACGAACGGGGTCGTCCAAGAAGTAGGTGAAGTTTGAGAAAAGAGCGAGGCCATAATCAATCCCATAGGCATTAAATGACCAAGCAGCATTTTCAGTTTCTTGTTGCCAGTCAATCGCGAGACTATGTCGATGGGTTTCCCCGCCGTCGCTATTGTCGATAGTGGCGAAACGGTCGAGTGCCCCACTTTGTACTGCACGCAGTGGTATTTGGTCGGTGGCGTTCCAAGTGTTGTCGTAAGTGGCTCCGGTGATACTCCACTGACCTAGGGCTGTCTCTCGATAGTATTTGAGAAACCCCGTGGATTTGTCGAGCTGCTGGTCGAGCTGCCACGGCCCTGCGTAGTCTGTGTGTGCGCCTGCTGCGGTGAGCTTTCCTCCCAGAGTATCGAAAGTGTATCCAGCAAACGCGCGAGTATAATCGTTCTCGCCAACGGTCAAGCTTGCCAGTCCCTGCTGCAAGGCATCAACATAGGAAAAGTCCGATGAGGCAGCGGTACCAAAGTCCCCAACTTCAGCGTAGTAGGGGCCTTTTCTATAGTTCATGCGATCAATTAGTTCTGGTATCAAGAAATTGAGGTCGGCATAACCTTGGCCATGAGCATGAGATGGCATGTTCACTGGCAGGTCGTCGACTCGTATGGCCAGATCGGTGCCATGGTCCAGATTGAAGCCGCGTAGAAAATACTGGTTTCCCTTGCCTTCGCCACTATGTTGAGTCGCAATTAAGCCTGGGACGAATTCGAGCAACTCACCTGGACGTGTAATCGGTCTAAGCGTGAATTGAGCGCCATAGATCGTCCCTTCGGTGGCGTTCACGGGCTTGCCTGTTAGCGCATTGTTTTCCCCGAACACGGTAATTTCTTCGATAGAATTGCCGGAGCTTTCAGCGGCGTAAACCCCTTGGCTTATTGAAACAACGATAGCGATTGCGACCAAACGCATATGACCTCTCCCTAGTTTTTTGTGTGTATCTCTTGTGCTATCTTGGTGTGCTGTAGCGTTGGCTTCGCACCTCAAAAATTTGTGCGAAGGATTGTAATGTGCTCACAAGAAAAGCCAGAGTTTTAATGCGGAAATACGGGGTTTCTTGTCGTAACGCGTTGTTATATTTACAAAATTAAAGTTGGCGAAATGCCGACTTGCAATCGGTCTTAGGAATAATGAATAAAAAGCGGTCCTCTTCTAATGTGCTGCCTAATACACTAGGCGAATTGGAGCTGGGTGTTTTGGAGGCTCTATGGGAGACTCCGCATCTAGATGCCAAATCTATTCATGAGCGAATTCCTCGTTTGCAACGAACCTCACTAAGCACAGTGCAGTCTACTTTGGAGCGCTTGTATCGCAAAGAAATGGTCGATAGAGACAAACGTGGGCATGCTTACTGCTATTTCGCCTTAGTCTCACGAGGCAATCTCTTGGGAAAAATGATGGGAGATGTCATTCAACTGCTACATGACGGACGCCTAGAAACAATTCTCAGTAGTTTCGTAAATGTCGCTGCGGATATGGATGAAAGCTCGCTGTCTGAGCTTGAAGCATTGATCGAGAAGAAGAAACAAGACATGGAGGAAGACCTGTGATTAGTATGCTAGGGTCTTTTTCTGCAATTTTCTTAGGCCTTTGCTTATTGTTGAGCGCGGTTTTTATACTTGCTTATCCTCTAATTCGTCCCGCATTTTTTACCTTACACCCTCGTTTTGGCAGTGCACTTTTGTTGCTCTATTGGCTTTGTCCATTTGTCATGAGTCTTGCCAGCACTAGCCTGCTTTTTATGCCAGAAATAGAGAATGTATTGGTCGATTCTCACTGCCATCAGGAATGTGTGAGTCATGTCCCGATGTTGCATAGTGAAGAGTTGGCCATGTTTGGCCTATTGCTAGGGGGGGGGGTATTGCTTTCATTGGCATGGCGTTGTGTGAGTACGCTTAGCAAATCTCGTCAATTGAGTACGCAGTTTAAACATCTTGGCAGAGACTTAGGTGCCTATCAGCAGTTGAAAGGGGCTGTACCTTTAGTATTCACCTTGGGTTGGTGGCATCCGCGGATTTACGTTAGCGAAGGTTTAGAGAAAGCCTGTAGCAATACTGATATGTCGATTATTCTCTTGCATGAAAACGCGCATCAGAAGCGCCGAGACAATTTGCGACTTTTATTAGCCAAACTGTGCAGCGTGATTTTATATCGGGTTGGAGCTACAAAGATGATGTCAGACTTGCAGTTACTGACAGAGCAGGCGTGCGATTTTAGTGCCGCTGAAAAATTTGGTTATGTGAATGTGGCCGAGACACTGTTAAAGGTTAAACGTCTGATAAAACAGACTAGCTCGATGCCAACGGGAGCATTGGCCTTTGCCGAAACCGATGTGGAATTACGTATAAAGGCCTTGCTGAAAGCACAACAACGACTACAACTGTACCCTTGGCAGCTAGGACTTATTGTCTGTAGTTTGTTGGTATTTATGAGTTTGTTGATAAGCCCTTTGCATCATGGTTCCGAATGGCTAATTACGCTTGTGAGTCATACAAATGTTCTCGCGCACTAGCGGAACAATATACTATGTTTAAGACTCTAAGTTTATGAGTGTCTTAGAGTGTAGTGATGGCAATAGGAAAATCATGCAGCTAAAGAAAGAGCCGATCAAGAGTAAAGTGCTTCTTAACCGCTGGCGTAACGCCGTGGCGCTGGGGTTAATATGCTGTGTGAACCTTGCCATAGCCCAAGATGAGCCAGAAGAGAGAAACAATGGGCTTCTTCGGCTTCCCGTATTGCCGACATTGGAAGAGATTACTGAGACTAGCGCTTGGAGCTGGCTTGAGAACCAGCGTGACAGCGTCTCACGAAATGTATCTGGTGCTGGACGCTATCTCGATGACTGGCTTGCTGGTGACGGCGTCGGAGAGCACAGTAATCAAAGTTATCTAAGACTTCGGTTAAACCAGCAAGTAAGCGAGACGGGTGCCTATTATTCGAATGTGCGAATTAGCGGCAGAATTGATTTGCCGCGCGCGACCGAGCGTTGGAAGCTAATTTTCGAGTCAGAGCAAGTTGATCAAGAGACACTTCAAAATCAAAGGCTTAGTAATATTCGGCCGCAGGAGTTCTCCGGCGGCTTCAGCTATCAGCTTCCCGAGCGTGACGATGGATTTCGCTTCACCCATGATGTTGGCGTAAAGGGCCGAATTCCTCTGGATCCGTTCTACCGATTCAAAACGCGCTACGGACGTGACTTGAGCGAACAGTGGGGCCTAGGTGTCGATCACAGGATTTGGTATTACCATACCGAAGGTTGGGGGCAAGATGCGCGGTTGTTCTTCACGCGCAGTCTGCGCGAAGACATGTTTTTGCGTTTCGATTCAGAGGCCAATTTCAAAGACCGAGACAATGAGTTCCAGTATGCACAAACAATGGCTTTGCACAGAACACTAGGAGAGCGAGAAACGCTAACCTACGAAGCAGGGGTTATTGGGGTTAGTCAGCCCACGCCAAGAGTTGAAAGTTACTATGCGCAGAGTGTTTATAGGAAAGCGATTCACGAGGATTGGTTGGTGATGGAGTTTGTGCCGCAATTAGTGATGGAGCGCGATAATAATTGGAATCCGGACCCACGAATTCAATTTAACTTAGAAGTCTACTTCTTTGACTTCTAGATCAACGAAAACTGGCAAACGCGCCAGTTTTCGTTCTTTTCATTTATAACGGTAACTTCAGAAACGTCCCAGCTATATCAACTTGACCTTGACCCGGTTGTGAGTAGTCACAAACCCCTTGGTCAAATGTTGTTAATAGTGCTTGCCATTGAGAGTCGCTGAAGCTAACGGAGTAATCGCTCCTTGCTGGGGTTCGTAATGCACATTTAATCGTGTCATCTGCTAATGGTGCACCTGCTGCGATTCGTGGATTGCTGTGAGGAGGGTAAAGGGTATTGCACTGTCCGTTAGAGCTGAACTCGAAGGCCTCGTCAATACGCATACCTTGTTCGTCCCAGCATGCATCAACGGCTTGTTCGGGTTTGGCTTTGAGAACTCTACTTAGTGCTGGCGCTTCACTCGTATCGCTCACAAGATTGTCCAACCATTGGGTCATGGTCGCTAGGGCCAGTTCACTGACTGTCACACCTGTTTCATCTGCTGAGTAGAGCCATATGACTTGATTGTCGGCATGGCCATTGGCCTTACGCAGGCGCGCGCGAATTTGCAAGTCTCTGAAGCGGTCATGAATGTCGCCACGCGGGTCTAGATAAGGTCGAAAATGTAGAATAGGGACGCTAGCGAGACCACCACTGCCCTGATTGACACGTCCCGTATGGTAGGCCGCCTCAATACCTTCTATTTGGCCGTTGGTTCGAGTGCTCACCACCTTGCCATCGCGATCGTAGCCGCCGATATTGGCATTCAGGTCGATAAACTCGTCGACGGAAAGCAGGCCAGACTCTAATGCTTGTAAACCATATTGGATGCCAATATTGTCCAGAGCTTGAAGTGCGAAACCTGTCTCAGGGTCGCGGCCAACGCTAGTAATATTGGTGTCATAGATTGTACAGCGCGCGCCTGTAGGGTTGGTCTGTGAATGGTAGACTAGCTCTGGGGCAATTCCACAACCTTTGTCGGCGACAATGACATCGATATAAGAGCGTTCCCATGCCGCACAGGTTCCCGCAGAGAATCCTTCAATTGCCAGTTTCTGTGCCTCGCTAAAACTGTCTCCGTTGGCATCGTAATAGTGCTTCAATAAACGGCAGTCCGTAACGCCGGGGCGGACGCTGAACGAATCGGCGAAGCTCATGATAGGCAGTAAGCCATTTAGTAAACCAGGATAGTTTTGGGTAATGAGCAATTGCTGAATTGCGCCACCAGATGCGCCGCTACCGACGGTCCAAACTGGAAGGCCGTAGTTTTCGATGAAGTGTTCTTTCAGCATCATAAGGGTTTCTGCTGAAAGATTATCATTGCATTGATGCCCCATGACATTGAATGAGGAAACGATGTGAGCAAAACCCTTGCCGAGAACACTGGCATTGAGCACTGTGTCGCGTGGGCGTGAACCTTGATTGTAATTGGTACCGCAACCGCCACCGAAGGAGAACAGTAAGCGATTATTCCAACTATAATCGGGATCCCATTCGCCATAGCTTCGTTGTGGGTCATCTAGTACGGCAACATGGAAAATAGAACGATTGATAGTGCCCGATTCTACTCGCACGATGAATGGCACATCGGCACCGTCAACCATAGTAGTAGCCATATCCTCAGGATAAGGAGCCGTTACGTCACTGATATCTTTAAATTCACCACCTAGCGATTGATAGACATAGGAGACTTGTGTCTCGGCGGTGCAGGTTGCATCAAGTGGTTCTCCTAAGCCGTTTTGCGCCGTGTTACATACAAAAGGCGTGATGTGAGGGCCGGAGATGACAGGGCCAGTGATAGGGTGGTTAATCAAGCTAGTTTGAGTGCGAGTACTTCCTGCGCCATCCATTGCCAGCAGAGTATTCTCGCCAATGGCCAGACCGTCAACCAAACCTTGTAGACTATGACCGTCTAGCATCGGTGTAAAACTGTCGCTGATGTCTTCGTCATTGAGTACGACTCGAATAGTGTCAAGGTCGATGCCACTGCTGTCGATGCGCACTAGAGCATCTCCGCCAGTGATCATATCAGGGCGCGTTGAGAGGACAGTAAGCCCTAAAGATTGTGCGACTTCATTATTAGTATCGTCGTCGCTGCTGCAAGCTGTTAGCGCAAGCGCCAATACGGCAGGGCAAAGGAGATAGCGAAGGGGGGAGGGCGAATGGGTCATCGGCAATTCCTCTAGAAGCAAAGCGAATTCTAAGCACGTTGCAAGAGTATAGAGCAGATTGGGGTGGGATAATATGTCCGGTGCAGCACTGAGCTAAGCACTGCACCGGGCACACGTTACATGGAGTAGCCTTTCTCGTCGTGGTCGGAAATATCCAGACCCATTTGTTCTTCGTCATCAGTGACGCGGTAGCCAGAGGTAACGACGCCAACAAACTTGAACAAGATGATTGTGAGAACGGCGGTGTAGGCTCCCGTGGCCAAAATTCCGATTACTTGCACGCCTAATTGAGAGGCCATATTCATGCCTTCGGCATAGCCGTTACCACTGAAGACGCCTAAGTCTTGTGAAACGAAAACACCAGCGAGCAGAGTCCCAAGAATGCCACCCACTCCGTGGACAGGGAAAACATCAAGAGAGTCATCGATCTTGATCTTTTGCTTCAGATAGTAAGTTGCAGTGAAGCACAAAACGCCGCCCATTATGCCCAATACGAGCGCGCCTGCAGGACCAACAGAACCCGATGCCGGAGTGATGGTGGCCAAGCCGGCGACTAAACCGGTTACTGCGCCAAGACCACTGGGTTTGCCGTGTCGAACCCATTCGATTGACATCCAAGTCAGTGCGCCTGCCGATGCCGATAAATGGGTGACGAGAAGTGCCATGCCGGCGCTGCCATTCGCCGCTAAGGCGCTACCTGCGTTAAAACCAAACCAGCCGACCCATAGCATGCCAGCACCTATGAAGGTCATCGTTAGGTTGTGCGGCATCATAGGTGTAACTAAGAACCCTTTGCGAGCGCCAAGCATGACGGCCGTGACCACGGCTGCAACCCCTGCAGTGACATGCACGACCGTGCCACCGGCGAAATCGATTAAACCCATCTGGTACAACCAACCTTCTTCGGCCCATACCCAATGACAAACAGGAAAGTAGACAAAAACTACCCAAAGGCCACTGAACAAAAGCATCGAAGAAAACTTAATGCGTTCGGCAAATGCACCGACAATGAGTGCAGGAGTGATGATGGCAAATGTCATTTGGAACGCGACAAATAATGACTCTGGAATATCTCCCCAAATTGAATGCTGTGTCACACCATTCAAGAATGCTTTGTCTAGCCCTCCCCAAAAGCCACTTTCCGCAGGGCCAAAAGAGATGCTATAACCAGCAACCAACCAGATAACAGAGACCAGTGCTGCAATAGAGAAGCATTGCATTAATACGGATAGCACGTTTTTGCTGCGCACGAGGCCGGCATAAAAAAGTGACAGGCCAGGCACTGTCATGAACAGCACTAATGCTGTCGCGGTCAAAATCCATGCTGTGTTAGCGCCGTCAACTTGCGCCTCGGCTGCAAAGCCTGAAGTGGGAAGAAGCGTTAGTAGCGCGGTTGAAATTAAGGTGGGTGTTTTTATTATCGCCATGGGTTGATCCTTACAGAGCATCGTTACCTGTTTCACCAGTACGGATACGAATAGATTGTTCTAGTGCCGTGACGAATATTTTTCCATCACCTATTTGCCCAGTGTTTGCGGCTTTGCATATCGCTTCGATTGCTTGGTCGACAATTTCGTCGGCGACGGCAATTTCCACTTTAGCCTTGGGAAGAAAGTCGATGACATATTCTGCGCCTCGGTAAAGCTCAGTATGTCCCTTTTGACGCCCAAAGCCTTTGACCTCTGTGACAGTCATGCCATTGATGCCGAGTTCCTGAAGGGACTCTCTAACATCGTCAGATTTGAAAGGTTTGATAATTGCGGTAATTAGTTTCATGCATATTCTCCAGCAGCGTTAATTGGCATGCGTCGCTTCAGTGCACTGAGTTGCATTGCTATCCAAATAAGTAGCCAATAGAGGGTGGGCGTAACTCGATGGAAAGCATAGCAAGTTCGTACTTTAACAGCGGGCAAACTTTACCATGCCGCTCCGAAAAGCACCAACCCCGTGCGCGCGCCCTGGAATGAGTCTAGCGATGCACAATAATGGTGCATCGCTAGGTTGCAAGTTGTGGTTTAGGCAGTATTGCTTTGTAAGTTTTGACAGCTCGAATTAACGGCAGCATGATTAGCAGAAACATCAGTAAAGAACTGAAGCCAAGCATATTAAGAGCTGTCGACAAACCACGAGTTTGGGCTATGTGTCCAAGAAAGGGACCCGTCAGTACAAACCCAAACCTAAATGTTAGGCTCGTAAGTGAATTGACCGTAGCACGAACACTACCGGGTACTCTTCTGTTTAATGCGTTTACTAGGGTCACTTGATAAAGACCACGACAGAAAAACACAATAAAGCACAATGCAATTCCATACCAACCGTTTAGCCATGCCATGCCGAAATGCGCCACTATCGGCAGCAATCCGATCATAAGTAAAGCAAATACAGCGCCTTTATGTTTTTCGACGGCGTGACCGAAATGACTGGCGATACCAACGGTAATGTTTTGCGCAAACCACAACACCCCGAACATCATTAGCGACAGACCTCGCTCTTGCCAATACGGCTGGATCAGCCATACAACTTGAAATGTGCTCAAATTGTATAAAGGAATGGCAAAAAATACGTGACGCAATAGTTTGTCTCCTCTGAGAACGTGGTGATAGATCCCCTTAAAGTTCAGAGGCGTCTTTTGTTCAGACTCTCGCACTATCGGTGGTTCAATAATCATTAACGCCAGCGCTAGACAAATCCACGCAAGTGGTGTTTGTGCTAGCAGAATAATGTCGAAAGACCAGAGCGCAAGCGCACCGCCTAACAAGGCGCCAGCACCTGCCGCAAAAGCTTTAGTAGAGGTTAAATGCGCGATGCTGCTGCTTTGTTCATCGTCCTTAGCGTTTAGAGATTGCTCGGAATCATAGAGCAGGGCTAGATCTGCCCCCGACATCATGCTGGCAGCAATACCAAGCACAAACTCGAACAAAGCCAAACCCAAAAAGCCATCTGCAAATAATAAGCATAGCGACCCCACCCCGTGTGCAAAACTCCCAACTAGAAGCACAGTGCGACGGCCGAGTTTGTCTGCAAGATAGCCTGAAGGGGCCTCAAGTAACATTATTGTTCCGGCAAAGATCGCTTGCAGATAAAATATCTGTGCAATTGTGAGACCTTTGGATTCAAAGAAAGGCACTAGAACAGGTGCAATAAGCATGAATGCATGGAAGAATGCTAATGCGTAGATCACACGAATATTGCGTCTTAGCGCTAAGTTTAAGGCGGTATTTTCATTCCTTGTGTTTTCTGTGGACATAGGTCCCCCTGTACTCGGCCTCTTTTTAGGCAGCACTTTTTTTCGAGAAAAGAAAAAGGCCTCTAAATTCAATGGGAACTTAGAGGCCTTTTTTAATGCAAAACTATTTGAATCAAAAATCTACTCTAAATGGACCCCCCAGGTCTTCATGCCACGCACGCACGACAGATGCGCAGCTGTGATAGCTGAGTTCTGTGGCGCTGTGTTGTAATGGGCTTGTTGAGTAAACATTTTTCGGTTCTTTGTGGTTGAAATTTAAGTGGCGAATTTTATGCCTAATATTTTTTATGTCAAGCAATAAAAAACGGGCGGTTTAAAAAATTGTTTTTGTGCCTGCAACCATGAAGATATACAGCGCAGTGATGATGGCTAGAATAAAGGCGATCATTCTGCTTTTCGATGTTTGTGCAGTGCGCATAACGACGACGCCCAATCCAATATACACTATTAAGCCCAGTATTTTTGCCCCTACCCATGGAGCGACCCACGGGTATTGCCCAGACATGACTACTAATGTGATGGCGCTAAGCAATAACACTGTGTCCACTATGTGTGGAAGAACTTTAACAAGTTTCTTCTCGACGAGCGGAGACTCTTTGATTTTCAATACCCCTCGAGCAATAAACCCGAGCACTGAAATCATTGCGCAGCTCATATGAATGATTTTTACCAATGTATACATGATGTCCTTTCTACTCCTAATTGACTGATGGAACGAATTCTTTAAGTGCTGGCGATAATAGAGGAAAACACTGCGAATAGGAAAACTTTAGTGTGTCGATTTGATTCAGCTTTGATTCATCCGCGATGCTTAAGATGGCTTTAACCATGAGTTTTAGGCTTATGGGTTCTTTTACTAATAATAAACGCAGGGGAAAACACAATGTGGATAAGGCTGTTGCTAGTGTTTGGAATGTTATCGATGACAGGGTGCTTGTTTACGGTTGACTCGGACACTCACACGAGTAGTGCAAGTTGGAGTCAAGCGGAAGTTTCAAGAATACAGCGTGGGCAGACGAGTGCATCGTGGGTGCGGAGCAACTTTGGTGAACCTGGCCGTAGGACGCAGTTTGAAGATGGTTCACAGCTTTGGCATTACAGCAATCGCAGCGAAGTCGAAACCGAGCTTGGTTTATTTCTACTATTTCATATAGATGTTGAGAAAACCAAAGAGAGTCAGCTTTCGATAGAGATCACTGATAATGTCGTGACAGATTATTGGATCGAAGATAGTCGCTTCTAAGATTTCGATCTTAGTCGACTTGCAGGGCATCTTCGCGGATGCTGTCCAACCAGGGCTGAAGCTCAGCCCAATTGATAGGGAAGACGTGGTTGGCATTAGGTTGAAGCTTCGCATTGACCTTTGCCCCCGCGTCTGTGAGCTGCCGAATCAGTGTTGGCAATTCTTTGTTCCAGCGTAGGAAATCATTCTCGCCAATGCGCACGTAAACGGGTAAGCCGTCGAAATGACCAATCTTATCTTCGTCTTTGATAATGCCAGGCACAGCGACGACGCCTAGATAATTCTCTGGATGTTGGCTGGCAAGCTCCAACGCGGAGCTACCGCCATTGGACACGCCGACTAACAAGGTTTTGCCTGGCTGAATGGCGCTCGACTTCTGCAGGCTGGCAATGACTTCAGGGATTCGTTCACCGCTTGCTCCGAAAAAACCATCGTCGTTCGGAGAGACTGGCACGGCAATCGCCCAACCTTGATTTGCTAATTCGTGACCAAGCCAGAATTGCGCGCGCACAACATACTCATTGGCCGTACCACCTGACATTAATACGGTTAGCGGCCACGGGCCTTCGCCAAAATCTTTTGGGTAGAAAACAAAGACTTTGATAGTGCTGCCGTCCGCAACGGTGACGAGTTCTTCCGAGCCATGGAGAAAGGCGGGAAATAACAGAACTACGAAAATGAATTTTCGAAATAGGCGCATAGGGCTCTTGGCTAAAATTAGATTATTATCAATTCTAGCAGCATAGCGCTGCTCCCGCGGGGGAAATTCGATAAAACGAGGGGCAAAATAGGGCAGTGCCATTGCTGCACTGTTTTAGTTCGGCTCCGGTGCTATTCGAACCTTTACCGCCTTGAATGAGGGGGTATGGCTGCGTGGGTCCACATTGAGCGGGACAAGTACGTTGGCCTCAGGAAAATAAGTCAGCAGATTGCCTTGGCGAATATTGAAGGCGCGTAGGGTGAGTGACCGCATACTTCCAGTGTCATTGTCGAGCCGTACTCTCATCCCTTCTTTGAATCCCTCTTTTGCTATGTCCTCAGGGTGCATTAGGACAACGTTGCGGGAGCTCTGGCCTCGATAGACATCGTCATCTGAATACACAATGGTATTGAATTGCCCTTCGCTGCGAACGCTACTGAGAGTGTAGTTATGCGAGTCTTGTCGTTTTGGCGCAGCCGATTTGGCCGGCACACGAAAGTTTGCTTTTCCATCAACGGTATTGAAGCGTGGCTGGTTAAGGTGGCGCCCTTGCACATGGAACTCTTCCTTTACCTGATCGAGCTGATTAATAGGAGAGTACCCTGGGATTGCCTTGGCAATGGCGCTACGAATTTCATGATGATTACGGAATACGGTGAAATCGAGTGTTTCCTTGTCGATCACTTGCGCTGCAATGCTGCTGATTAAATCAACTTCAGAGCGTAAATCCTCGATGCGTTCTAGGCCACCATCACTCAGACGCACGTAATTAAACATCGACTCTTGTGTTGTAGCTTGCTGTTCTTCGTCTCTGACGCGAATAGGAAGTACTAGACTCTCTTCCCCTATGCCGTGCACATGGCTGAGGTTAAGACTAGAGCTAATTTGTACTTTGAATGGGATGTTTGCTAGCGCTTTGTCTGCATAAGTAGAGTCGGGGCTAGCCGCATACAGATTGCCACCTAAAAGAAAGGCGAAATCGACCTCGCCATTGTGGGCGGCGTGCACGCAGGCCATGGTGTCCATACCCTGACTCGACGGTAAACGAATGTTTAAATGGGTTTCGAGGTTTTCGAATACCTGTTGTTTGAGGGCTGGGGTGACTCCCATCGAACCAACCCCCTGTACATTGCTATGTCCGCGCAGTGGCAATAGGCCGCTGCCAGTTTTTCCAATCATGCCGCGCAGCAGCGCGAGATTGCTAATCGCTTCGATATTTTCTGTGCCATGGCTGTGGTGGGTGACACCCATCCCCCAACTAAACACGCTGCGCTGAGAGTCAATCAAGCGCTGTGCTACCTCACGAATCTGGGCTTCTTCGACACCGCTTTGGCTCACCAAGTCGGGCCAGTTCAAGCTTTGGATGTGAGCGCTATATTCATCAAAGTGCTTGCAGTGTTCGGTGATGAAATTTGTATCTTCGCCGCCTGCGGCTAACACAGCCTTGGCGATTGCTTGTAAAAGGGCAAGGTCTCCTCCTACGTGGGGTTGTACATAAAGCGATGCGATTTGCGCGCCCCCGGCAATCATAGAGCGAAAATTACTGGGTGAGGCAAAGCGCAGCAGGCCGGGTTCGCGCGCTGGGTTAATGATGATGGCCTCTCCGCCACGGCGTCTGCACTCGATCAAGACTTTCAGGAAACGGGGGTGATTAGAGGCGGGGTTGGCGCCAATTACTACGATAGTGTCGGCGTGTTCTAGGTCGGCGTATTGTACCGTTGCTGTGCCGGTCCCGATGCTAGCTTGTAAGCCAACCCCAGAGGCTTGGTGGCAATAGTAAGAGCAATTATTGATGTGGTTGCTGCCAAACAGCCGCGCAAACAATTGCAGGATGAATGCGGCCTCATTAGAGGAGCGTCCAGAGCTGTAAAAAAAGCTGCGATTCGGCTCCGTCTGTTGCATTTTATTGCTTATACGGCCGATCGCTTGATCATAAGTAATAATGCTGTAACGGTCAGCCCCTGGTGCTTTGTACAAAGGATGCGCTAGTCGGCCCAGGGCTTCTAGCTCTCTTGCGCTTAGCTGCTGCAGTTCCTTGATGCTGTTATCGGTAAAAATAGCGCTAGGGATAGCAGCGCGCATATCGCCAGACTGCGCTTGAATATTTTTGTTGCAGATCTCGATACCGCTACTGTGTTCATTGTGCAAGCCGCCTCTTTGGCCACCCGTACCGAAAGCACATGCCTTACAAGTATTTTTGGAGCGTACAGCTTGCGCAAGGCGCCTAGGGCCTACGTTTCCCGCTAGTGAGAGCACGTATTTGACTGCTTTTAGACCACCGCCTATGGGGAGGTTTTCATCATCATTGTGAGTGTGTTTGCTCATAAGCTACTCTTTGCGCCGCACTTCTCTAGAGGCCAATGACTTCCATACGTTCGCTGTCAGCCACTGTGACTCTTATGCCATCGACGGTGGTAAAAGCGCGTTCTTCCAATTCGCTTTTTTGTACCTGATAGGTCACGGGGTTTTGCGAGCCGTCCCGATGTAATAATACTGTGACTAAACGATGATCGTCTTGCCAACGCAGATAATAGAGGTACGAGCCGGAGCCAATCATCATTACTAAGAATAGATAGGCGGCGAAACGGTAGTCGTTTAGAGCGGGAGGTGCCGATTCTGTTTTGGGGCTGACAGGGGCGGGTTTTTGCGCTTGGCGTCTCTCCTGCTCACGATTTCTGCGAATCCACAGAAACCCTAATAAAATGATGACGATGGTAAATAAGATCTTACCCAACATTGGGGGGCTGCTCTTTTTGCTGCATGAATGTACTTGTGGCGCATCATAACAGTCGTTTTTGCACCAATGCTAGCAAGGGCGCCTAGCTTGGATTGTCGCGCAGTGTTACGCAGTGTAATAATAAGCTGCGTAGTCCCACTAATTAATAAGAAAAAGGAACACTATGAAAGCTGTTGGCGTCCATAATTCCCTACCTGTCGTTGAGCCCAATGCCCTAGAAGATGTCGATATACCAGCACCCGTTGCTAGCGGGCGTCAACTCTTAGTGCGTGTGCGGGCTATTTCGGTAAATCCAGTAGACACCAAGATTCGCATGACGGCAGGGAGTCGTTTGGATTTTCCTCGTATTCTAGGTTGGGACTGTGCTGGAATCGTCGAGAGTGTTGGCGAGCAAAGCGCTGACTTTAAACCTGGTGATCAAGTCTACTACGCGGGCGATGTGACACAGCCGGGCTGTAATAGTCAATTCCATGTCATTGACGAACGCTTGGTGGGGAAAAAGCCGGCGTCCCTAAGTTTTGAGGATGCGGCGGCTATGCCGTTGACTACTATCACAGCCTGGGAGGCGATGTTCGAGCGCATGGGCATCCCGATGGATCCTGAGACCAATAAAGATCGCTCTATTTTAATTATTGGTGGTGCTGGCGGCGTGGGCTCAATTGCCATTCAGTTGGCCAAGAAGCTTGCAGGTTTAAAGGTGTACGCGACTGCCTCGCGCCCCCAGAGTGAGCAGTGGTGTCGTGAAATGGGTGCGGATGCCGTGCTCAACCATCGCGAAGAGCTAGAGGATGAGTGCAAACGTAATGGTATTGAGGGGGTCGATTATATTCTTTGCCTAGTTGGGACAGCACAGTATTGGCGCGCTATGGCTGATATTATTCGACCGCAAGGAAAGCTGTGTTTGATTGTCGACACGGAGTCCAACCAACCGGTGAACATCAATCTCTTTAAGCCGAAAAGTGTCGCTATCACTTGGGAGTTCATGTTTACCCGTGCGCGGTTTCAGACTGCCGATATGGCAGAGCAGGGCGCCCTACTAACGCGGGCTGCCGCATTATTCGATCAAGGGGAGCTGCGACATACGCGCACGGAGCATTATGGTGACTTGTCGGCCACGAATCTGCTCAAAGCCCATGCTAAACTTGAGTCTGGGTCGATGATCGGTAAATTAGTGTTGAGTGTTGCCTAGTAGCAGGCAAGTGAAAGTAGCCCTAGGAGGGCAAAATGGATAGGCTTTTTGGAATATTTCAATTGCTGTTTGCAGGAGTTTTCGCGGCCACAGCTTTAGGGACTTTCGTCAACATGATCTTTATTTCCACACGTCCAGAGACGATTTCCGTCGTAAACGCCATCGTCGGGCAGACGATTATGATTGTCTGCCTATTGGCCTTGTCCCGCCTCTTGTTTAAGAAAGGCACAGAGCGAGTCCGCCCGAAAGAATAAGTTTTTGGGGCTGACACGGCTAACAGGGTATAATCGCGCACTTTTATTTCCCTAGGCACTCTTTGTGGCACCGACTATGCAAATCATAGAGGAGACGAGCGGTTTCCTTGCCCAACATAAAGGCTGTGTAGCGACTATCGGCAAATTCGATGGCGTACACACTGGGCACCAGTTGATAATTCAACAGCTGCGCAATAAGGCATCTGAATTGCAATTGCCGTCGGTCGTCATTCTCATCGAGCCTCACCCAGAGGAGTTTTTCGCGGTCAGTCCTCAGGATTGTCCTGCGCGCTTAAGTGAACTGGAAGAAAAGCTTGAACTACTAGCGGCTTTAGGGGTCGACGTTGTTTACAAGCTCAAATTCAATGATGCTCTGCGTCAGCTCAGTGCGCAGGAGTATATTGAAAGCATTCTAGTCAATGGGCTAGGGGTGGCAGCGCTCATCATCGGCAACGATTTCCGTTTTGGTCATCAGCGACGGGGCGATTTCGCCATGCTGAAGGAATTCGGAGCAAAACATGGGTTCGAACTCATTGAAACTACCAGTTGTGAGCATGAAGGGGTGCGGATCAGCAGCACCTATGTTAGGCAACAGTTACAGGCTGGGGAATTTGATCTGGTTGAACTATTGCTTAATCGCCCCTACGGTATCTCGGGGACAGTGGTAATGGGGCAGCAACTTGGGCGTGACTTAGGGTTTCCAACTTGCAATGTAAAATTGAATCGCAAGAGTTTGCCTCTGCATGGGGTATACGCCTGCGACGTCAAGGTAGACAATGTCGATATGGCCGAGCGTTTATTGAAAGGGGCCGCCAACATTGGCTATCGACCCACCGTCTCGGAAGGCAACAAAGCTATTTTAGAGGTGCACTTGCTAGATTTTGACAGCGACATATACGGGGAGCGTATTACAGTGATTTTTCGGCAGAAAATAAGGGAGGAGCGAAAGTTTGAGTCTTTAGAAGCACTACAAACTTGTATCGCTATTGACGTGCAATCTGTACGTGAATTTTTCGCCAAAGACATGCCTTTATAGCAATACGCTAGAGGCCGAAAGAATACTGCTAATACAGCACACAGAATATAGGTAAGAGTAATGACGACTGATTATAAAAACACCCTGAATTTGCCGCAGACGGCGTTTCCAATGAAGGCAAGCCTTGCTCAGCGTGAGCCACAGATGTTGGCACGTTGGCAGGAAATGGATCTTTACGGCTTGATACGCAAGCAAGCCAAAGGCCGTCCTAAGTTCGTTTTGCATGATGGCCCTCCCTACGCAAACGGGCCCTTGCACTTGGGGCACACCGTTAATAAGTCTTTGAAAGACATGATTGTGAAGTCTAAAACCTTGGCCGGCTTCGATGCCCCCTATGTGCCTGGTTGGGACTGTCACGGTCTGCCTATCGAACATAATGTTGAGAAGAAATTGGGAAAGGCAGGCAAGAAAGTCTCCTATTCTGAGTTTCGCAAGGCTTGCAGGGCTTACGCGACGAAACAAGTTGAAATTCAAAAACAAGACTTCGTAAGGCTAGGGGTTTTGGGTGAATGGGATAATCCTTATTTGACCATGAATTTCAAAACCGAAGCCGATACGGTGCGCGCTCTTGGAAAAATTGCGGCCAATGGTCACCTAGTAAAAGGTTTTAAGCCTGTGTACTGGAGTGTCGTTGGTGGTTCTGCCTTGGCAGAGGCTGAAGTCGAATACCAAGATAAAACCTCATTCGCCATCGATGTGCGCTTCGCCGTTGTTGAGAAAGAAAAGTTTCTTGCGCCGTTTGGGAAAGTGCCAGAGGATTTAGGTGAACGGGCATTGTCGGTAGTAATATGGACAACGACTCCTTGGACTCTGCCTTCCAATCAAGCGGTGAGCCTCAACGCAGAGCTCGATTATGCTTTGGTCAATTGTGAGTTCGACAATGGGCCGGAAACGATCGTTGTTGCCGCCGATATGGTCGAAGATGTCATGGCGCGCTATGGCTGCGAAGCCTATGAGGTGGTGAGCAAAGCGAAAGGCGCTGCATTAGAGCTGATGGCACTCGCGCACCCCTTTGTGGCACGTCATGTGCCGATCATCCTAGGTGATCACGTGACCACTGATGCTGGTACTGGTGCCGTGCATACGGCCCCCGATCATGGCGTTGATGACTTCAATGTTGGCCGTACTTACGGTTTGGCGACGTTAAACTTGATCGATGATGACGGTATCTTTACTGCTGCTGCGGGCGAGTTCGCTGGCGAGCATGTCTATAAAACGGACGAGCGTGTGATCGAAGTGTTGAAGCAACGCAAGGCGCTGTTGTCACTCAATAAGATCGTCCACAGCTATGCGCATTGTTGGCGTACAAAAACGCCTCTAATCTATCGTGCAACTCCACAATGGTTTATCAGTATGACTGAAAACGGTCTGCTTGAGTCTGCATTAGATGCTGTTGGCAAGGTGCAGTGGATCCCGGATTGGGGCAAGGCGCGTATCGAGTTGATGCTCAAAGGTAGCCCGGATTGGTGTGTTTCACGGCAGAGAACTTGGGGTGTGCCAATCACGCTGTTCGTGCACAAAGAAACTCAGCAATTGCATCCTCGCACAGAAGAATTAGTAGAAGAGGTGGCGCTTCTCATAGAAGAGAAGGGCATCGATGCTTGGTTCGAGTTGAGTGCAGAAGATATCTTAGGGGATGAAGCCGCGCACTATAGCAAAGTCACCGATACGCTCGATGTGTGGTTCGACTCAGGCGTGACACATTATTCAGTGCTTCAGCAACGAGAAGAGTTAAGCTATCCAGCGGACTTATATTTAGAGGGCTCTGACCAGCATCGCGGTTGGTTCCAGTCGTCCTTGAAGACGTCAATCGCCATGAATGGGCAAGCACCGTACAAACAAGTGCTTACGCATGGGTTCACAGTGGATTCGGACGGGCGCAAAATGTCCAAGTCCTTAGGCAATACGATTTCGCCGCAAGAAGTGTTCAAAGAGTACGGGGCCGACATCTTACGACTATGGGTAGCTTCAACGGATTACCGTGGTGAGATGACGGCGTCGAAAGAGGTCTTGAAGCGCGTCGCAGATTCCTATCGTCGCATTCGCAATACGGCGCGTTTTCTCTTATCGAATTTGTCAGGGTTCGATCCAAAAGAGAATCTTTTGGCGCCTGAGCACTTATTAGCCTTGGACTATTGGATCACTCGTCGTACGCAAATATTGCAGAAAGAGGTGCAAGAAGATTATCACCACTATCACTTCCTCGGCGTGTACCAAAAAGTGCATAACTTCTGTGTTATCGAGTTAGGCAGTTTCTATCTCGATGTCATCAAAGATCGCCAGTACACAACGAAAGAGGACAGTCTTGCGCGTCGCTCCACGCAGACAGCGCTCTACCATATCGTTGAGATATTGAGCCGCTTGGTCGCACCAATATTGAGTTTTACCGCTGAAGAGATCTGGTCGAGCATTCCAGGTGAGCGTGCGGAGTCTGTATTGCTAACGCAACACAGCGATGGCTTAGCCTTACTGCCCGAGGCCGAAAACATGAACGATGCGTTCTGGGATCAGGTGATGTCAGTCAAGAACGCGGTGAATAAAGAGCTCGAAAAACAGCGTGCTGAGAAGCTCATTGGGTCGGCATTAAGTGCAGAGGTAACGCTATATTGTAGCGATGAACTGCGCCTTGTGTTGTCACAACTCGATGATGAACTTCGCTTTGCCTTGATGGTATCAGAGGCGCAAATACTACCGATCGCGCAAGGCAGTGATGCAGCAGAAACAGAAGTAGAAGGCTTGCGTCTGCTAATTAAGGCATCCGCCAATGTGAAGTGTGTGCGTTGTTGGCACCACCGTGCAGATGTCGGGAGCAATAATGAGCATCCCGAACTGTGTTCGCGCTGTGTAGAAAATATCGTTGGGGAAGGAGAGAATCGTCTCTATGCCTGAGCAAGATAAACATGCCACTGCCACCAGTGCGAAAGCATTGGTGGCAGCGGGTAGCAAGGTGACCTTGAATTTTTCACTGGCCCTGGCTGATGGCACACTAGTCGATAGTAACTTCGATAAACCGCCAGCCAGCTTTGTGGTGGGCGATGGCAGCTTATTGCCTGGGTTTGAAGAAGCTCTATTTGGAAAGGGCGCCGGCGACGTTGTTGATGTTTTGTTGCCTGAAGAGCAAAGTTTTGGCGCCATCAATCCTGAAAATGTACAAGTGTTGCCAAGACGCAAGTTTGCTCGATTGCTTGCCAATTCAACGGACCCTGTTGTTGAAGGCACGGTGTTGTCATTCGCAGATGCTGGTGGCTTCGAGATACCTGGAGTAGTCAAATCGATAGATGAAGATACTCTGGTGATGGATTTCAATCATCCCTTAGCGGGGCGCGAGATTCGGTTTCAAGCAAAGATTGTGTCAGTGATTCCTGCCGATGTGCAGGTCATGGAGATTCGCTAATGAGTGCAGTGCAACATGTTGAGCCAAAAGTGCAAAGTAATTCTGCGCAGGTAAAGCTGGCCAATCCGCGTGGGTTTTGTGCTGGGGTTGATCGTGCGATTGATATCGTGAACCGTGCATTGGACATCTATGGCGCACCGATCTACGTGCGCCATGAAGTCGTTCATAATAAGTTTGTCGTCGATACGTTGCGACGACGTGGGGCAATCTTTGTTGATGAGCTTAATGATATACCCTCGGTCGATGCCAAGGGCCGCTCGTCAATTGTCGTATTCAGTGCTCACGGTGTTTCACAATCGGTAAAAGAAGATGCAGAGCACCGTGGTTTTAAGGTGTTTGATGCGACCTGTCCGCTAGTAACAAAGGTCCATCTAGAAGTAATTGGCTTTAGCAATGCGGGCAGAGAATGCGTGTTGATCGGCCACGAGTTTCACCCCGAAGTCGAAGGTACGATGGGGCAGTACGATGATAGTGCTGGCGGTAAAATCTACCTCGTGGAATCGGTTGAAGATGTAGAGACTTTAGAGGTAAATGATCCTTCGAAACTCTCTTATGTCACTCAGACAACGCTCTCTATGGATGATACCTCACGCATCATCGATGCATTGCGTAGTCGTTTTCCTTTGATTGAGGGGCCGCGCAAAAAAGACATTTGCTATGCTACGCAGAATCGTCAAGATGCAGTGAAGCAGCTCGCTTTAGAGTGTGAACTGCTATTGGTGGTGGGATCACCCAATAGTTCGAACTCAAATCGACTCAAAGAATTGGCTGAGCGTCTAGGGTGTGAATCCTATTTGATTGATAGTGTAGATGATGTGCAGCCTCATTGGTTTGAAAATAAAACCCGCTTTGGTGTCACCGCAGGAGCCTCAGCTCCTGAAGTGTTGGTCCAACAAGTGGTGAAAAAGCTGCAACAAATTTGCAAACAAGAGCCAGAAGAGCTCAAAGGTGTTGAAGAGAATATTGTTTTCAGTATGCCTAAAGAGCTGCGGCGCTAATTAGACTGATTGGTTTTAATTAACTCGCGTATAGAATTTGGCGCAGCCAAATTTTTCGCAACAATTTCTGGTGAATCCCCAGCGGTGTACAACTCCACTGTGCCGGTATCAAACATGCGGTTCAGCAAACTTTGATTGATCCGCACAGTGCGTATGCCGTCTAAATCAATTTCTGCATTTGTGCGGCTTAAAATTCCTTTTGAATAAAGCACGTGGTCTTTTGAGATACTAAAAGTGGTTGTGCGCACTAATAAAAACCAATAGATAAAGATGAAGATGCCTATGCCGACAGGGATAAGGATCAAGGCGAGAAGGAAACCTAAAGGGTTTGCTCTAAACATCACGGGGTTTGTCTTGAATAATTCTGTCATTGGTAGTCTCTGAACGTTTTGGATTTATTGTAAATATTTAGGATTGCGCTTCTTCTGCTCGCCTCGCATTGCGGCCTCCCAAGAGCGTCGTGCCCACTGAGCTGCGAGTTCTTGGTCATCGAACAAATCGTCCGGTGCTTGATAATACGATATGGCCATTAATTTACCACCCTTTTCATAGTGAAATTTTCCGAGGCCAAGTGCCTCGAATTGACTTGCATTTTCAGCGTCGGCTTTAAGATAGACTACGCCATCGGCCACCAACGCAAACATGAGTGAGTCAAAATAGAGCCCATGGCCGCCAAACATGCGTTTAGCGCTGATAGCCCCCATGCCCGAGAACACATCTTGCAAGTATTCAATATAGTCATCCATTTCGTTTGCTCTTCGGTTTCGGTGACCTCGATTGCTAGAGCCGGTCAGTATAAAAGTAAATAACTTGTCTGACACCTTGCTATAGCTTGGTTATACTGTTTT